>OGGJ01000002.1_pt1 | contig 257003 bp, 266 predicted proteins | sample 1571071 | NCBI WGS metagenome assembly OGGJ01 (sample SAMEA2581954, study PRJEB24529) | metagenome | biome: Human gut stool | place: China | collected 2011
TCAACACACTGGATGAAAATTTCAAGAACGATATGGACTCTGCTTCGAGCATTGAGCGCCGTATCGCTGCTATGAAGCAGGTATATGAAGCAGGTATCCGTACAGTCTGTTTCGTATCCCCGGTATTCCCCGGTATCACGGATTTTGAAGCAATCTTTGAGCGGGTAAAGGATCAGTGCGATCTGTTCTGGCTCGAAAATCTCAATCTTCGAGGCGGTTTCAAAAAGACAATTATGGATTATATCGCCGGAAAATATCCTGATCTTGTACCACTTTACGACGAGATCTATAACAAGCATAACCGTAGCTACTTTGAAGCACTTGAAGTAAAAGCTGAGAAAATGGCTAAGAAGTATGATTGTGCCTTTGTGGATAATGAAATGCCTTATGGCAGAGTCCCGCAGGGGCATCCGGTGATCGTAGATTATTTCTATCATGAGGAAATCCGTGGGACAGAGAATACCGGAAAAAGAAATCGCTAAATTCCAGTTTTTGAAACTGAGAAATCGGGATTTATGGAGGAAAATTGTTTATGAAAAAGTTTAGAACCGTAGCATCTGTCATTATTATGGTCATTGCCGGAATAGTAGGTTTCTTCATTGGTGCTTTCTTGAATGAACCAATGGCTGGCACAATTCTGTTTTCAATGATTGCCGGAATTGCTTGCATTGTCTACGCCATAGATAATCATGAAGAATAGGGCAAATTCAAGTTTGTCGAGGAGTTGCCAGGTCAGGTGTCAAATAGATGAGGATGCAGAACCAACTATGCGCAAAAGACAAGTTTAACGAATAGTTCTATGAAAAGATGACTCTGTAACGCTTCTTAAAGCTTGTTTTGGCTGTTTTAGCAGATTTCCTCGGAATCCAGTAATATGGTGAATGGGCCGTCATTTAGCAGAGATACTTTCATATCAGCACCAAAGATTCCTTTTTCTACCTTGGGAATACTTTCGCGGCACCTGCTGATGATATATTCGTACAGTTCATTCGCCATATCCGGTTTACCGGCGTTGATAAAGGACGGACGATTTCCTTTTTTGCAATCTGCGTACAGTGTAAATTGTGATACCAGCAACAATTCACCGCCCACAGCATGCAGATCCAGATTGGTCTTGCCCTGGGCATCTTCAAAGATCCGCAGACCAAGAAGCTTTTTAATCATTTTATCGGCAATTTCCCTGGTGTCTGTCTCAGCCACACCGATCAGCACCAGAAAGCCTTTGCCGATGCTGCCGGTTACCTCACCGTCTACCTTTACCTCTGCATGCTGTACCCGCTGTATTACAAATCGCATCTGTCTACTTCTCTCCTACGTTTTTCTCTTCTTGATCTTTTTTATTCTGGTCGAAATCAACTTGATCTTTGATCTCATGATCCCTTTGCAGCCTGGAATCCAGCTGATGGAATCCTTCCTCATCAATATTCTTCAGATATGAGTACTTTACAGTCTCTACCGGCAGATCCTTTTTCCGAAGGAAGGTATTGACTACTGCCTTAATCGCCGCATAAATTACCGCAAAAATGGGCACACCGACGATCATGCCAAGGATTCCGAATAGCCCTCCGAATACCGTGATTGCAAAAATAACCCAAAATCCCGTAAGTCCTGTGGAATCACCAAGAATCTTGGGGCCTAAGAAATTCCCGTCAAACTGCTGTAATACCAGAATAAACAGTACAAAATAAACACAGTTTAGCGGATGCATCGGGTCAACCACCAGGATCAGAATAGCACTGGGAATCGCTCCAAGATAAGGACCAAAGAAAGGAATAATATTCGTTACACCTACGATTACACTGACCAGAGCTGCATAAGGAGTCTGAAGTAAGGTGGTTCCGATAAAGCAGAGACATCCGATAATAATGGAATCTACGATTTTACCGCCAATGAATCCGATAAAGGTATTGTGAGTAAAACGAAAACTTTTGATCAGTCGGTTGGCGGACTTCTGTTCAAAGAAAGCATATGCCATTTTCTTCGCCTGTCCGGCAAATTTTTCCTTGCTTGCCAGAACATAAATAGAAATAATAAATCCTATAATGAAATCCCACAGACCTTTCAGGATATTTATCACACTTAAGGATACTGTCATGATCACCTGACTGGTCTTGGTCAATACTGTATCATTTAACCAATTCTCCAGCTCTACGGAATATTTATCGATCAGTAAAGTAATCTGACGGCCCAAGTCCGGATTATCATCCATGATCTTACTGATCCATTTTGTAAAATTGCTGATATAGGTATCAAAATTAGATGCAATGTTTACAATACTGGGAACAATCTGAGAAAGCATCATGGCAACCAGACTGTAGATCAGGGCAATAAACAAAAATGCTGTGATCAGAATGCCGATTCCACGGACAATGGAATTGCGCTTCTTATTTTCCTTCACCTTCAGCTTCCGGCACAAAGGGAATAACAGCTTTGTCTCTATATAATTCAATACCGGAGTCAACAGATATGCCGTCACCAGACCATATAACACGGGCATAAGAATTCCTGTGATTGTATGGAATCCTGTTTTGATACTGTTCCCATGGAATAACAGATAATAGAAACAGATACTGGCTGCAATGATCAGAAATGCGGTCAGACCCCAACGAAAATACTTATTGTTTTTAAAGTCGTATTTCATTTAACTACACCTTTCTTCATAAAATCTTATCTCTTTTAATATACTATGGTTTTGCACTCACCACAAGAAGAAATCTGTCGTTTTTGTTGAAAAAGAATTCCCGGCAGTATAAAATAGATACCAGTAAAAGAATGGAGTTAACAATGACATTACAAAAAGTATTGAGCCGTGTCAGACAGGCTGTGGATGATTATCATATGATCGAAGAAGGTGACCGGATCGCAGTGGGGATCTCCGGCGGTAAGGACAGCCTTACTCTCCTGCTGGCTTTATATGAACTCAGCAAGTTTTATCCGAAGCATTTTACGCTTATTGCAGTAACAGTCAATCTTGGATTTCTCAATCTGAATTTGGATGAAATCCGTACTCTTTGTGCTGACAGAAACATCCCATATACCGTAGTGGATACTTCTATTGCTCAAATCGTATTTGAAGATCGTAAGGAAGACAATCCCTGTTCTCTATGTGCCAAAATGCGAAAAGGTGCTCTGAACGATGCCATCAAGGCGGCTGGATGTAACAAGATTGCATACGCGCACCATGAAGATGACGTGGTGGAGACTATGATGCTGTCCCTCTTCTATGAGGGTCGTCTGCATACATTCTCTCCGGTAACTCATCTGGATAAAACAGACTTAACCGTGATAAGACCTCTGATCTACATGAAGGAATCGGAAGTCATCGGCTTTGTGCACAAATATCAGATTCCTGTCGTAAAAAGTCCCTGTCCCGCCGACGGACATACCAGGCGGGAATATGTCAAAGAACTGCTTGGGAAGCTTAACAGAGAGAATCCAGGTGTCAAGGATCGTATATTTACGGCAATTCAAAAAGGAAATATGGAAGGATGGACCGATTACTTTGGCAGTCATTAAAGAAGAAAATTACCACGATGAACAAAATAAGAACAATATTCTGAAGCTTCGTAAGGTACTGGATACGCTTCCACCGTTCTGCAGGGATTTCTTTCGTGGGATCGAACCCTATACATCCACCAGAACCAGGCTTGCCTACGCTTATGACATCCGACTCTTTTTTGAATTTCTTCATGAGACGAACAGCTTTTGTAAAAAAAGAGAGATTACCGAGCTGCCTTTGTCCGTTCTGGATATGGTACAACGGACGGATATCGAAGAGTATCTAGAATATATGAGCCTGTATCAGAAGGACGGAAAAGATATCACCAACGAGGAACGCGGCAAGGCAAGAAAGCTTGCCGCTCTTCGGAGTTTCTATAATTACTATTTTCAGAGTGAACGCATTGAGAAAAATACCGCGGCACTGGTTCCCTTGCCGAAACGCCACGAAAAAGAGATCATCCGGTTAGAGCCCAACGAAGTGGCGATTCTGCTGGATCAGGTGGAGGACGGCACCAAGCTGACCAAAAAGGAACTGGAATATCATAAGAAAACCAAGCTCCGCGATGTGGCACTTCTGACACTTTTATTGGGAACCGGTATTCGTGTATCGGAATGTGTGGGACTGGATATTAACGATGTGGATTTCGATAACGGTGGCATCAAGATCCGGAGAAAAGGTGGGTATGAGGCAATCGTCTACTTCGGAGATGAAGTAGAAACCGCTCTGCTCGACTATCTGGAACAGCGGGAACATATCATCCCCGCCAAGGGACATGAAAATGCATTGTTTTTGTCCTTACAGAATCGTCGTATGGCAGTCCGTTCCGTAGAGAATCTGGTAAAAAAATACGCTTCCCGCGTTACCACCCTGAAGAAAATCACGCCCCACAAACTACGCAGTACATACGGTACCGAACTATATAAAGAGACCGGCGATATCTATCTGGTAGCGGATGTTCTGGGACATAAGGATGTCAATACCACAAGAAAACACTATGCAGCGTTGGAAGAACAACGCCGTAAGCAGGCAGCTAATGCCTTTCACCTGCGGGAACACTCTGACAGACATTCGGAGCATCCGGACAACTAATAGCCGTGTGAAAAATAAGCTATCATGCTTATTTTTCACGCTAATTACTTCACAAAATCATAGGAATAATAGGGTACGATCAGTGTCTGTCCGGCTCTGATCGAGTCTTCTTCTGCCAGATGATTAATACTCTGTACTTCTGCAATATATTCTTTCTTATTCTTATATTCATCATAATCGATGTAATCATCGGACAGATCCCACAAGGTCTCTCCGTAGGCAACGGTTACCTGTGTATAATATTTGAACTTCAGCTGATCTTCTCCGGAGCTTGCCAGGGAACGGATTCCGTGATAGGACACTGCACAGAATGCAATCACACAGATGGTAGCAAGCATGGTAACTATTCTGCGCTGCAGCTGACGTCTCCGTCTCAGCTGTCTCTTATATATTCTTAACTCTCTGTCTGTCATATAGTATACACTCTTCTGTACTCTCATAACGCATTTCACCTCATATAAGAAAACGTGTTCGGGAACATTTGTTCTTTATGTTTGTATTATATCGAACATGTATTCTGATGTCAAGCCAAAAATCGAACATATTTTTGGAATATATGTTTGCTTTTTAATTTTTGCTATGCTATAATCATTATATAAATTAACAACAAGAACCAGCATTTATCGGAGGTCATTTATGGGTTATGGAAAAATCACTGCCAAGCAGCAGGAAATATTAGATTATATCAAGGATGAAATTTTGAAGAGAGGTTATCCCCCTACCGTCCGTGAGATCTGTGAGACGGTGAATCTAAAGTCTACTTCTTCCGTGCATTCTCATTTAGAGACTCTGGAGAAGAACGGCTACATCCGCAGAGACCCGACCAAGCCCCGTGCCATTGAGATCTGTGATGACAGTTTCCAGATGGTACGTACCGAGATGGTAAGCCTCCCTGTCATCGGCAATGTTGCTGCCGGACAGCCGATCCTCGCTGAGGAGAATATTCAGGACTACTTCCCCGTTCCCGCCGATGTAGTTCCCAAGGGAGAATCCTTCATTCTGAATGTTCGTGGAGAATCCATGATCAATGCCGGTATTTTTAACGGCGACCGTGTCTTCGTACATGCTCAGAACACAGCACATAACGGCGAGATTGTCGTAGCTTTGATTGATGATTCCGCTACAGTCAAGACATTCTACAAGGAGAAGGGACATATCCGTCTCCAGCCGGAGAACGACACCATGGATCCCATCATCGTCGATGACTGCCAGATCCTTGGCACTGTGTTCGGTGTATTCCGCTTTTACAGATAGCAAAACAGCCTGCAGCATGATTTGCTGCAGGCTGTTTTTAACTATATTTTACATTTAGTTCTCTGGGAATCTTACCTTCATATAAGAAATAATCTCATCTACGCATCTCTCATATCCCAGCTTAGAGCTGTCCAGACACAGATCGTAATTTCTTGCATCTGTCCATTCCCGTCCGGTATGATACTTATAGTACTCCGCACGGTGCTTATCCGTCTTGTTGATAAAGCGCTCCAATTCCTTCGGGCTCATGCTATGCTTCTTCGCTGCGCCTTCCAGACAATATTCCTTCGGGGCATGAATAAATACGCTGAGGACATTTGGGTAATCCTTCAACACATAATCCGCACAACGACCGATAATGACGCAGGATTCCTCCTTTGCCAGGTCACGAATGATCTTCGCCTGATAGTTAAACAGGTTATCTGTAGATGTGAAATCATCGCTTTCCGGAGGGATCAGTTCTCCGTGATATTCTTTTCTGGCAATATGGAACAGACTGGTGTTTTTCACTTTTTCGTCCGCATTCACGAACAGAGCCTCATTGATTCCGCTGTCATCGCTGGCAAGCTTCATCAGCTCTTTGTCATAATAATGGACATTCAGCTTCTTTGCCAGCATCTCGCCGATGGTTCTTCCTCCGCTTCCATACTGTCTTGCAATGGTAATAACTACATTATTCATCCCAATCACCATACCTTTCTGTCTCTGCTGCTTCCACCCGCAGCGACTTACATCAAGGGTTATTCACCCAGATATGCTTTCTTAATGGAATCATTATTCAGAAGGTCACTTGCTTTGCCCTCCAGAACGATCTTACCGGTCTCTAATACATACGCTCTGTCTGCGATGGACAATGCCTTCTTCGCATTCTGCTCTACTAACAGAACCGTAGTCCCGCTCTTGCTTACCTCCTGGATAATATCAAAGATCTCATTTACGAAGATCGGAGACAGTCCCATGGACGGTTCATCCATTAAAATGATCTTGGGATGAGACATCAAGGCTCTGCCCATTGCCAGCATCTGCTGTTCGCCACCGCTTAAGGTTCCTGCCATCTGGTTCTGACGTTCTTTTAAACGGGGAAAACGATCAAATACTGTCTCTAAGGTCTGAGCGATCTCTTCTTTATCTTTTCTAGTGTAAGCACCCATCATCAGATTCTGTAATACGGAAAGCTGTGCAAATACTCGTCTTCCCTCCGGTACATGCGCCATACCCATGGATACGATCTTGTGTCCGGGGATCTTAACCAGATCCTGACCTTCAAAAGTAATGGAACCTTCCTTCGGTGTCAACAGTCCGGATACGGTGTGCAGGATCGTCGTCTTACCGGCACCGTTGGCACCGATCAGTGCAATGACCTCACCCTCATCTACATGGAAGGACACACCCTTTATGGCCTGTATCATGCCGTAATATACTTTGATATCATTTACTTCTAACATTGCCATAGCCATCTATCCTCCTATTCGCCCAGATAAGCCTTGATGACTTCCGGATTGTTCAGCACATCACTGGTCTTACCCTGACACAGCACACGGCCGAAATTCAACACCGTAAGTTCCTCACAGATTCCGCTTACCAGTTTCATGTCATGCTCAATCAGAAGGATCGTCATATCAAAATGCTCTCTGACAAAACGAATGGTATCCATCAGTTCCTGCGTCTCGTTGGGATTCATGCCTGCAGCAGGCTCATCTAACAGAAGAAGCTTCGGTTTGGTAGCCAGTGCTCTGGCAATCTCTAACTTTCTCTGTTTACCGTAGGGAAGATTATCAGCCAGTGTATCTGCTTCCGCTTCCAGTCCGAATACCTTCAGAAGCTCCATGGCTTCCTCAGTCATCTGCTTTTCTACTTTATAATATTTGGGCAGACGTAAAATTCCGGTAATGGTACTGTAACCCATGTGGTTGTGCAGTCCTACTTTTACATTATCGATTACGGACAGATCCTTGAAAAGCCGGATATTCTGGAAGGTTCTTGCGATACCTGCCTGATTGATGTCGATGGTCTTTTTGCCGGTGATATCCTTGCCATCCAGGGTAATAATTCCCTCTGTGGGTTTATATACGCCGGTCAGCAGATTAAATACGGTGGTTTTTCCGGCACCATTGGGACCGATCAGTCCATACAGTTCACCTTTTTCAATACTGATATTAAAATCATCTACCGCACGAAGTCCGCCAAAAGAAATGCCTAATTTTTTTGCCTCTAATAATGCCATGATTATTCAGCCTCCTTTTTCACAGACTTCTTACTCTTAAATCCGGCTGTTACTTTCTCTCTCCATTCAATACACTTCGGAGCCCAGTTAAACAGCATCATAACGATCAGTACGATGGAATAGATCAACATACGATAATCGTTCAGTCCACGTAAAAGTTCCGGCAATAACGTCAGAATTACAGAAGCAATAATGGAACCGCGGATGTTACCGATACCGCCCAGTACAACGAACACCAAAATCATAATAGACATATTGTATCCGAAGTTCTTAGGCAGTGCTGTCAGGGTAGACAGATTGTGTGCATACAATACTCCTGCCACGCCTGCGAGAGCTGCGGAGATAGAGAAAGCCATCAGCTTATATTTGGTAATATGAATTCCCACGGATTCCGCTGCAATGGTATTATCACGAATAGCCATGATCGCACGACCGTCTCTGGAATGGATCAGGTTCAATACAATGAAAAGTGTAACCAGTAATAACACAATACCAATGGTAAAATTGGAGTCATGAGGGGTTCCGGTGATACCCTGCGCACCTTTAATAATGACCTGCCCGTCCTCTGCCATATTCAGATCCATAGTGTTGGTAAAGGAAATGTGGAAACCATTCTCATCCAGTCCCACAAACAGAATATTGACCAGATTCTTAATGATCTCGCCAAATGCCAGCGTTACGATGGCAAGATAGTCACCCTTCAGGCGAAGTACGGGAATGCCGATCAGCAGGCCGAAAATACCAGCAAACGCTGCGCCGATCAATAACGCGACGAAAAAGCGAAGCCCGGAAGGCATTGCGGTATTTTCCATGACTTTGGAGAAAAAGGCACTGGTAAAGGCACCGATACACATAAATCCGGCATGACCGAGGCTCAACTCTCCCAGGATGCCTACCGTAAGGTTCAGAGATACCGCCAGAATCGCATAAGTACACAGAGGAACCAATAAGCCCTGAAGCAGACTGCTTACCACTCCTGCAGATACAAGGATCTGCATGATCACATAGGCTGCGATCACCATTCCGTAAGTAATAAGGTTATCACGGAAGGTTTTATTCATTTTCTTATTTGATAATTTCTTCATATTATACACCTGCCTCTTCCCTTATACTTTTTCCTGAATATTTTTGCCAAACAGTCCGGCAGGTCTTACCAAAAGTACAACAATCAATACTGCAAATACAATAGCGTCTGCCATCTGGGAAGATATGTAGGCTTTGCCGAAGATTTCAATAATACCGAGCAGGATACCGCCGACCAAGGCACCGGGGATGGAGCCGATACCACCGAATACAGCAGCTACGAAAGCTTTGATACCCGGCATGGAACCGGTATAAGGTGTCAGCGAAGGATATGCGGAACATAACAGCACACCTGCCACTGCAGCCAGACCGGATCCGATTGCAAAGGTAAGTGCAATGGTTCCGTCCACATTAATTCCCATCAGCTGTGCTGCTCCCTTATCCTCGGATACTGCCAGCATAGCCTGACCTGCCTTCGTCTTATTAATAAATAGCATCAGACCGGCCATTATGATCAGACAGGAAACAATCGTTACGATCGTCTCACCAGTAATATTGATCTGTCCGTCTGCCAGCTTCAGTGCCGGAACAGATACTACAGAGGTAAATGCCTTCGCATTGGCACCAAAGATCAAAAGTGCCACATTCTGCAGCAGATAGCTGACACCAATGGCAGTGATCAGTACCGCCAAAGGGGAAGTTGCCTTTCTCAAAGGCTTGTAGGCTACCTTTTCAATAGCCATTCCAAGCAGAGTACAAGCAACAACAGCTGCCAGAACACCAATCACAGGAGAAAGCCCCATGGTACTGCACATTGTATAAGTAATAAATGCACCGACCATAATAACATCACCATGTGCGAAATTCAGCATTTTAGCAATACCATATACCATGGTATAACCTAATGCGATCAGCGCATAGACACTTCCAAGGCTGATACCGTTGATCAGATAACTGATAAAACTCATGTGAACTACCTCCATTCATGCGAATGCACAAATTATCATCTAAAATAAAGTATAACAGAACATACCGGGAAAAACAACTGCTCCCCTATTATTGCAAAGTATTTGACATTAAGTAAAGAGGGCTACCCTGCGGTAACCCTCTTTGGAAACTTTGTCAGCAAAATTACATAGCCTTGTAAGCACCATTCTCGATCACAACAGCCTTAGGAGCCTTGTTAGCCTCACCGTCTGCGGTCCAGGTCATGCCGCTACCGGTCAGACCATCTACAGTGATCTCTGTCATGGCAGCCTTCATACCATCACAAATATCAGAAACACTCATATCAGGAGTAACACCGCTCTTCTCGATAGCAGCCTTAATCACATAGATAGCATCATAGCTGTCTGCCGCGAACTGGTTGGGAGTCTCACCGTATTTTTCCTTATACTTAGTTACGAAAGACTGGGTCAGATCATCGGTTGCATCAGCTGCGAAAGGAGTTAACAGCATAACGCCTTCGGTCAGAGATACATCAAAGTTATCTACACCACCGAGAATACCATCCATACCGTCACATGAGAACCACTTGGGAGCATAACCCATAGCAGCTGCCTGTGTCAGGATAAGTGCAGATTCCTGATAATAAATAGGAAGGAATACCATGTCTGCTCCGGCATCCTTTGCCTTCTGTAACTGTACAGAGAAATCCGTCTTGTTATCAGCGGTAAAAGCTTCTGCTGCTACGATTTCAAACGGCTGATTCTCAGCTTCTTTTGTAAACTTCTCATAAATACCGGAAGAATATACATCGGAGCTATCATAAATAACAGCGATCTTCTCAGCCAAACCGTTCTCACCAATATACTGTGCGGATGCAAGACCCTGGTTAGGATCGGAGAAGCATACGCGGAAGTTGTTATCATACTGAACACATTCTACTGCAGAACCGGAAGGAGTAATCTGGAACATATTGTCCTCTTTGGTCTTGTCGGTAACTGCAATACATGCACCACTGGTGGTAGAACCATCAATGATCTGAGCGCCCCAGTCCTTTAATGCATTATAAGCATTTACGGATTTCTCAGCATCTGCCTCGTCATCCTGGAACTTGAATTCAACCTGATAACCGTTGATACCGCCTGCTGCATTGATCTCTTCTACTGCAATCTCTGCACCGTGCTGTACAGCCAGTCCATAAACTGCTGCGCCACCGGTAGTCGGTCCGATACCACCGATCTTAAATACGCTGCCGGATGCTGCACTGTCGGAAGCTGCTGCACTCTCCGTTGCTGCGTTTGTACCGGTTGCTGCAGAACCATTGTCTGTATTACCACAGCCAGCCATAGCCATTACCATAGCAGATGCTACGGCAACACTTAAAAACTTGTTAAATTTCTTCATAATATCTTCCTCCTTTTTAACAATGTATACAAATATACAATGTATAATTGTTATTTTTGTATATTACTCGCTTCTATTTCCTTTGTCAATGGATTTTATTTTCTAATTTGATGTTTTTTGACATTAAAATAGATCAATCAAGTTATATTTTAATATAAATGTAGTATATTTTTGACTTTGGGGGAAAGACTATCTACGAAACAATTATTTAAAAGAAACTTCAAAAAAATGCCTGTATGGATTTTGCAGCAGCAAATTTCATACAGACAGGATAAGGAGATTTTATGGGTAATAAATATTTGGACGGAACCGCTCTCACCATTGCCATAATCGGTGCCGTGAACTGGGGACTGATCGGACTTTTCCGCTTTGATCTTGTAGCCTTCCTGTTCGGTGACATGTCCTGGCTTTCCAGAATTGTATATGTGCTGGTGGGAATCAGCGGGCTCTATCTCGTCAGCTTCTTTCTCCATCTGGGAGACAACGAAGCTTAAAGTTCCTCTACGGGAATCTGTACGCCATCTCTCCAGATACGTTCCAGATCATAGAGCAGACGGTTTTCCTTGTCAAAGACATGTACGATCACGTCGCCAAAGTCTAACAGTACCCAGTTGGCTGTCTCATAGCCTTCGGTCTGTCTGGCAGGGAAACCGGCTCTTCCCAGTTTTTCTTCCACATTATCACATAATGCCTGAATCTGACTGGAATTATTACCACCGGCAATAATAAAATAATCTGCGATCACAGATACTTTACTGATGTCTATTACTTTAATATCTTCTGCTTTTTTATCATCCAATGCTTCTACGGCAAGCTTTGCCATTTTTCTGGATTCTTCGCTCATGCTTACTCCTCACACTTTCTATTTTATTGATTCATTCTTCTTATAATAGTTATAGGTTTCTTCTGTCATAGGATCCATCTCACCGTCTCCTGATTTCAGGTATTCCAGAGTATCCTCTAAAATCTTCGTCACGGCAGCATCCAGATCCGTAAATGCCAGGTGGCGGATCTGGGTAAGGTTCGGTGCCTGTTTTCTCCCCGGTTCAATATAATCTGCAGTAAAAATGATCTGCTCCAGAAGAGTCATGCCCGGACGACCTGTAGTATGATACAAAATTGCACTTAAGATCTCAGGATCTTCGATTTTATATTCCTTTTTCGCCAGATAGCTTCCCACTCTGGCATGTAAAAGATAGGGATTGCGCTTTTCCACATCCGTCGCGGGAAGATGATACTTTTCGCAGGCAGACAAAAGTTTATCATTTTCCATGCATTTGGCACAATCATGAAGCAGACCTGCGATCTGTGCACGCTCCACATCTTCACCGTATCGCATGGCAAGGGCAGCTGCCGTGTATTCCACACCTAATGTATGGGTAAAACGCTTGGGATCCTGTACTTTTTGCATCTCTTTGGTCAGTTTTTTTAAGATATCACTCATCCAGGTAAAGCCCCTTTTCTTCCATATATTCCCTCACTGCTTCCGGCACAAGATAGCGCACGGAAAGACCTTCGGATCTTCTTGCACGGATTTCCGAAGAAGATATCTCAATTCTTCGAAAAGAGAGCAACTGTATCTTCGCAGAAAAATGTTCCTCCAACTGACTGATCTTCTCCCGCATTCCATTCATATCCGCATCTCCCCGTACCGCAGCTATAATCTCACAGGCAGCAAACAGGCGGTCTGCGCATTTCCAGTGTTCCATCGTAAATAGACAGTCAGCTCCGCAGATGAAATAAAAAAGATGTTCCGGATATTCTCTGTGCAGCTGCTCCATGGTCTCATAGCTGTAAGAGTCTCCGGGACGTTTTATCTCGATGTCCAGGCAGCGGAATCTGTCGTTATCTGCGATAGCACGCTGTACCATGTCATAACGTTCTGTCCCGGGCAGAACCGTAATGCCCTCTTTTGTCTTCAGATAAGAACAACCTGTCGGTATCATCCAAATCTGGTCTAAGTGTGCCGACTCCAATGCCTGTTCTGCCAGCATCAGATGTCCTATGTGGATCGGGTTAAAGGTACCACCCATAATGCCTATTCTGCTCATACTTCATCCCTCTGTACGGATTCCGATTGCAATATAACGATTAACGGGGCAGTTCGATCTTCGGCTTGTCCTTGTCCGGCTTATACAGTACGATTTTTTTGCCGATGACCTGTACCACCTGGGAGTGGGTACGTTCTGCCACCATCTCTGCGATCGCTCTGGGGTCATCGAAACAATTCTTCAGCACGCCGATCTTGATCAGTTCGTTATTGTTGAAAGACTCACCGATGGCTGCGGTAAGTTCCGGAGTCAGGCTGGATTTTCCCACCTGGAAAATCGGATTCAGATTGCTTGCCAGACTCATCAAATAGGCTCTCTGTTTGCTCGTCATAATTTATTCCTTTCTCAAACGTTTCCGTGTTTTACTTATAGTAATCAAAGGACAGACCATACATACGGACCGTATCACCCTCCTGGATACCTAAGCTTTCCAGTTCTTCCAGAATTCCGGCATCCTTCAGGAAATTCTGGAAGAAGGTAAATCCCTTCTCGCTGTCCAGATTTGTATAACCTAACATCTTCTCGATCTTAGGTCCTTCTACTACATACTCGTCCTCTTCCTCATCATAGGTTACGGTATAAGCATCGTCTACAGATCCCGTCATGCTATCCGGGAAGTACTCCTGTGCGAAGACCGTAGTCTCTTCTCCAATTCCCTGAAGCATTTCATTTACTTCATATAAAAGCTCCTTTACACCCTGACCGGTTACTGCAGACATAGGGAATACCTTTATCCCCTTCGGCTCAAACTCTGCACGGATTGCCTCCACGGGGTCGGAGCCGTCCTCGGTGTAAATAGCATCGATCTTATTCGCTGCAATGACCTGGGGGCGTGCAGCAATCTCCGGATTATAGGCTTCCAGTTCCTTATTGATGGCATAAATATCCTGAATGGGATCTCTGCCTTCCGTACCTGCCGCATCCACGATATGGATGATCACCTTGGTACGCTCAATATGGCGCAGGAACTCATGTCCCAGTCCCACACCTTCGGAAGCACCTTCGATCAGTCCGGGGATATCCGCAATAACGAAACCACCGGTTCCTTCCAGATCCACCACACCCAAATTTGGATTCAGAGTAGTGAAATGATAGTTGGCAATCTTGGGTCTGGCATTGGTTACTCTGGACAGAAAAGTGGACTTACCCACATTGGGGAATCCCACCAGTCCTACATCGGCGATGACCTTTAGTTCCAACAAAAGCTCCAGTTCCTGCGCTGCCTGTCCCGGCTGTGCATACTTCGGAGCCTGCATGGTGCTGGTGGCATAATGTTGGTTACCGTTGCCGCCCTTACCACCTTTTAGAAGAACAACCCGTTTGTTGTCTCCCGACATATCCGTAATTACCTGCCCGCTCTGTGCTTCTTTGATTACAGTTCCCGCAGGGACTTTGATAATAATATCTTCTCCGTCCTTACCACGGCAATTCTTTTTGCCGCCTTCTTCCCCGTCTCCGGCCTTGTACTTACGGATGTGCCGGAAATCGATCAGGGTATTCAGTCCCTCATCCACAACAAAGATCACGTCTCCGCCGTGACCACCGTCTCCACCGTCAGGGCCGCCACTGGGAACATATTTTTCACGGCGAAAGGACACATGACCATCTCCGCCTTTACCGCTTCTTACGTAAATTTTAGCTCTGTCAGCAAACATTTTGTTCTCCTTTCCGACAAAATCCTTTACGGACTAAAAGGGCTTCAAACAATCAGTATGTTTGAAGCCCTGGTTAAATCAACTTATTTCTCTACAGGATATACAGAAGCCTGCTTCTTGTCTCTGCCCTTTCTCTCGAAACGGAGAACGCCATCAACTAAAGCAAACAGAGTATCATCTCCACCGATACCAACATTGACACCGGGATGGATCTTTGTACCGCGCTGTCTGTAAAGAATATTTCCAGCTTTTACAAACTGGCCATCAGCTCTCTTCGCACCTAATCTCTTGGATTCGGAGTCTCTACCGTTCTTGGTAGAACCAACTCCCTTTTTATGTGCAAAAAATTGAAGGTTAAAGTTAAACATGGTCTACACCTCCTCGATTTTTACTTGCAAATACTGTTCCCCATACTGTCTGCTGAGATTCTGTAGTGAGAACACCATGGAATCCATCAGAAATACGGATTTGTCCTGCAGAACATCCTGAAAATCACATTTGATAAAGCCCGTCTCCTCGTTCTGGGTCAGCTTGAGTTCTTCACCTGCCAGTTGCGAAAGTGATCCGATGGTACTTTGTACCAGTACGGAAATCGCTGCACAGAGGATATCCGGTTCCGTACCGAATAATCTTTTTTTGGCATATCCTGCATGTCCCATGCAGTAGAATCCACGATAGATTCCCTCATGGTCCTTACGAATGATAATAGTTGTCATAACGATTACGCGTTAATCTTTTCGATCTTAACCTGAGTGTATGCTTGTCTATGACCATTCTTCTTGTGGTAACCGGTTTTTCTCTTGTACTTGTATACAATAACCTTCTTACCTCTACCCTGCTCCATAACAGTTGCGGTAACAGTTGCGTTAGCAACGTCAGCACCAACCTTGAGGGTATTGTCACTTACTGCGATCACCTGGTCAAAAGTAACAGTATTACCAGCTTCTGCATCGATCTTCTCAACTTTGATCACATCACCCTCAGAAACTTTGTACTGCTTTCCACCTGTTGCAATAATTGCGTACATAATAAGGCACCTCCTATTATTTACTCGCTAACTTTGGTGGTGTAAGACCTTAAAATCCAACACACTTATACCTAGTTATGCGGCATACCGTAGTATAATAGCATGAGGTGCCCTGATTCGTCAAGATATAATTGTAATATTTTTTGAAAAAATTTCAAAATTTCAAATACTTACTTTTCCATAATGTCGGCGTTGTTTTTCTTCTCGAAATCTTCCACATACTGGATGATCAGTTTTACGGTTCCTTCGATTCCCAGAATGCTACTGTTGATACACAGATCGTAGCTGTCAGCTCTGCCCCATTTCTTGGAAGAATAATAGTTGTAATAACTCTGACGCTGCTTATCCTTCTTCGTGATCATTTCCTTTGCCTTGGCCTCTGTCAGATCATATCTGACCATGATACGCTTGGTCTTCACATCATCATCACCGAAGATGAACAGGTTAATGCAGTTCTTGTAATCTGCCAGTGCATAATCCGCACAGCGTCCGACGATCACGCAGGGACCTTCATCAGCGATCTTCTTGATCGTATCAAACTGTGCCAGGAATACCTTATGGCTGATGGGCATATCTACAAAAGAGGATGCATTGTAGCCAAAGGAATAAGTATCCATTACCAGATTATACAGGAAGGAATTTGTTGGTCTCTCATCATGATTCTGAATCATTTCCTCACAGAAACCACTTTCCTGTGCTGCTCTGGTAAGGAGTTCCTTATCGTAGCATTTGATTCCGAAATACTCTGCAACCTTTTCCCCGATCTCACGGCCTGCAGAACCAAACTGACGTCCAATGGTAATAATAGTATTCATACACACACCCACTTTCTGCTGAACTTGATAACTAGCATTTTTTGTAGTTTTATTATACGTGATATTTAACAAAAAATCAACTAATTATCAGATTTTTTAGTCTCAATTCAACAATTTTTATGTGATGAGTGCATTTTTTCTGCTATTTTCATGCCTTCTTCCGTATGCGCCAGTCCACCCAGTGCTGTTTCCCGCAGGGAAGCGTCCATTTTATCTCCCACTTCTTTCATGGCATCCATGACCTGATCCGGAGGGATACGGCTTGTAATTCCCGCCATAGCCATATCTGCAGCAGACATAGCATTCACAGTGCCGATCACATTCCGCTTTACACAAGGGACCTCCACCAGTCCTGCCACCGGATCACACACCAGTCCCAGCAGGTTTTTCATCGCCATGGCTGCCGCCGTGGCAATCTGTTCGCAATTACCGCCCTGCAGGTATGTCAGTGCTCCGGCCGCCATGGAACTGGCCGATCCGATTTCTGCCTGACATCCTCCTGCAGCGCCACTAATGAAAGAACGGGTTGCTATAATCTGTCCGATTCCGGCTGCCACATACATAGCTTTCAGAATTTTATCCGTATTCCGGCACCTCTTCTGAAAATAGGGAACCAGCACCGCAGGTAATACTCCACAGGCCCCCGCAGTGGGAGCTGCTACGATTCTCTTCATGCAGGCATTGGATTCCCCCATCTGCAATGCTCCGGCAATGCAGTCATCCATGTATTCCCCACACAGTGACTCTTCACAGGTATTATGGGCGTATTCCTCCATTCGTCTGCCATCGCCGCCCACCAGTCCACTGGAGGACTTAAGGTCTCCTTCATATGTGACAGCCGCCAACAGCATGGCATCCCAGGTAGCACGCATATGTTCCATACTCTCCTGCAGGGACACATTCCGTTCCGCCATATCATCTTCCAGGATTACCTGCCAGAATTCTTTTTCTTCCGTATGACATTTCTGTAAAACCTGTTCAAATGACTGATAGGACATACCCACTATTCCTCCACATTGATATAGGTTACCTTAATAATTCCATCCAGCTGCTCCAGCCACGTCACTGACTCCTCCGGTACTTCCTGGTCCGTCTCAATGACCATGACAGCATAACCGCCCCGTTTATCCCGGTAGAGTTGCAGTGTGGCAATGTTCACCTGTTTTTCTGCCAGCATGGTTGTCACCTGTGCCACATGTCCCGGTTGGTCCACGTTATGCACGATCAGCGTCGGTTTTTCTGCGGAGAAATTTACATCGATTCCGTCCAGTTTTGCGATCAGGATTCGTCCTCCACCGATGGACGCCGCCTGCACTTCTATTTTCCGTCCATGTTCCCCGGTCAGCCGCAGAACCGCCGTATTTGGATGAGCATCCTTAAGAGTAACGGTGGAAAACGAAAATTCCATTCCGTTTTTTTTCGCAAGTTCAAAACTTGTGGGAATCCGGATATCATCCGGCCGCATTCCCAGAAGTCCAGCGATCAGAGCCTTGTCGGTTCCGTGTCCGACTCCCGTAGTAGCAAAGGAACCATGCAGCAAGATTTCTGCTTTCACCACATGGTCCTGAAGTAATTTTTCTGAAATATATCCGATCCGGACAGCTCCCGCAGTATGGGAACTGCTTGGGCCGACCATGACGGGTCCTAAAATATCAAACAGATTCATAAGCGCCTCATTTCTGCACAAAAATAATCTATAAGACCTATTTTTGTGTCAACACAACCAGAAGGTGTTCAAAATATTCCGGCAGTGGTGCGTCAATTTCCAGATACTCTCCGGTAGTAGGATGGATAAATCCAAGAGTCTTGGCGTGAAGTGTCTGCCCTTGCAATTTAAAAGGACTTTTCCGATTGGAATACACCTCATCTCCCAGAAGCGGATGTCCGATACTTGCCATATGCACACGGATCTGATGCGTTCGACCAGTCTCCAGTACACACTCTATATAAGTATATCCCTGAAACCGCTGCAATACACGATAATGCGTCACCGCCCGTTTTCCGTTCTGAGGATTCACCGCCATCTTCTTCCGGTCATTCGGATGTCTGCCGATAGGCTGATCAATGGTGCCCTCTTCCTGTTCCAGTTCCCCGAAGCAGATGGCACGATATCTTCTGTTGATGGAATGCTCTTTGAGCTGTTCTGCAATGCATCGGTGAGCTTTATCGTTCTTACACGCAATCACGGATCCTGTGGTATCTCTGTCAATGCGATGGACAATGCCAGGACGAAGTACGCCGTTGATTCCGGATAAATCTTTACCGCAATGATACATCAGCGCATTGACCAATGTCCCTGTATAATGTCCTGCCGCCGGATGCACTACCATTCCCTTAGGCTTATTCACCACGATCAGATCCGCATCCTCATACAAAATATCAAGCGGAATGTTCTCCGGTTCAATATCCGGTTCCACAGACTCCGGAACGGAAAACACCACTTCATCCTCGCATTTGACCCGATAGCTTCCTTTCACCGGTTTCCCGTTTACCAGCACATTTCCGTCTTTGATCAGTTTCTGGATAAAAGAGCGGGACAGATTCTCCACAAGCAGACTCATGCACTTGTCAATTCGTTCCTCTTCCATCTCTTCCGTTATCTGAAATCGGAGTTCTTCCATTATTTCATCTCCCGATAACGATTCTGCTTAAAATTCAGAAATTCCAGATCTTTCTCCTTATAGACAAACAAAAACAGGATAAACAGGCCGATGGTAGCCACCACCACATAGATATCCGCCACATTAAAAATCGGGTAATTGATCAGTACGAAGGAGATAAAATCCACCACATAGTCCAGACGGAATCTGTCGATCATATTACCGATTCCCCCGGCAATGATCACCGCCAGCAGGACATGAACGATCCGGAATTTCTTCTGTTCCGGAAGCTTGAGCAGGAAAAACAAAAGCACTGCCAGGAATACGATCCCCACGAACAGAATAAACACTTTCTGGTTCTGCAGCATTCCGAAAGCAGAGCCTCTGTTCTCCAGATACTGCAGCTCCAGTACACCGTCAATAAGTACATAGGGTGCCTGCCCCTTCAGATGTACGACAGCCAGATGTTTCGTAAATTGATCGAATACCAAAAGTACCGCCGTGATCAGCACATCTATAAGTAACATAATAATACGACTCTTTTTTTCTTTATTCATGGGCATCCTCTTCACTAAAATTGATTTCTTCGATCGCAGCCAGAATCTCGTCATCTGTAACGGTTCTGTCAATGACTGCCTTACCGATCTTTTTAAGTAGAATAAATTTAATCTTACCGGCTTCCATCTTTTTATCGGATTTGGTAAGCTTCAGAATCTCCTGCGGATCAATATCATCCACGGAGATCGGAAGATAAAACGGTACAAACATATCGCGGATCTCATAGAATTCCTCCATGCTGAGCATTTCCTTTTTCCAGGAAATATAAGCAGCCGCCACGGTTCCCAGTGCAACGCACTCCCCATGGTACAATTCAAAGTTTTTAGCCTTTTCAATAGCATGTCCGATCGTATGACCCAGATTTAAGAGTGCTCTGTCTCCCTGTTCGGTAGGATCCTTCTCTACCACCATCTTTTTAATAGAACAGGTACGGATCACCATCTCTTCCAAAGTGGCAGGCTCTCTCTCGCAGATCTCATACATGTTCTCGATCAGCCACTCATAAAATAAAGCATCCTTGATCAGAGCAGACTTCATAACTTCTGCAAAACCGGAATAGAACTGTCTCTCTTCCAGTGTCTTAAGTACCGAAAGATTGATATATACCAATCTGGGCATTTTAAAAGCGCCGACCATATTCTTATAACTGTCAAAATCCACGCCTGTCTTACCGCCAATGGAACTATCAACCTGCGCTAATAATGTGGTGGGAATCTGTACGAAATCAATGCCTCTTAAATACGTTGCCGCAACGAAACCGGTCAGATCGCCGGTCACGCCGCCGCCGAGTGCCAACAGCATATCCTTTCTGTCAAAGCCCTCTTCGATCAGATAACGATATACATCCTTTACCGTCTCCAGATTCTTGTTTTCCTCTCCGGCAGGAAATGCATATTTTACAATTTTGCGGCATTTCCCTTCTAAGAGTTCTGCAACCTGCGCTCCGTACAGTTCATCCACTCTGGAATCTGTGACAATGCATAATTTCTTCTCAGAAGCGCCCAGTTCCTGAAGTTCTTCCCATAAGCCGTCAAAAGACTGCTGAAATACAATATCGTAGCAAGGCTTTTTGTTGTAAAGCACCGGTAATCTCTGTGCCATATTTTCACCCTCCGGTTTGATTCCAAACCGTTCTTTCTGTGTTTTCATTCTTTTTCTTTTAAAAAACTTCCTACAGCCAGCTGCAGGAAGTTATCCGTTTATGACATTTTATGACATTCCGTTGTTAATAGGCATTTCAAAGGATCCGGCGCCACCGAAAATATCCTGGAAATCACCGGAGATATCTACGCTTGCCGGTGTGATGATAAATATATAATGCGATATTTTCTGTAAATTACCTGAGATCGCAAAACAGGATCCGGAAGTAAAATCAATGATTCTCTGTGCGATATCCACATCCAGACCTTCCAGGTTCAGTACCACTGTCCGGTTCGCCAGAAGTGTCTCTGTAATCTCCCGTGCATCCTCTACAGAAGTAGGTTTGATCACACAGACTTCCATGCCGGTTCCGGGCATTTTCTTGGTAACGGTACGATGGATCGGAGTAACCTTGGGCTGTGAAGTACGCTTTCCCTTATCATCCAGAGCCTCCTCATCCTGTGCCTGCTGTCTGTTCTTGGCAGCGCCGAATTTTTTCACAGGCTCTACTTCTTCCTCATCATCCAGATAATCGTCATCATAGAAACCTTCATCTTCTTCATCGTTCAGTTTCATATAATTCAGAAACTTATCCATTACACCCATGTTTACGAGTCTCCTTTATTAAAATCTTCTTAAAATATTCTTTATATCGTCTTACTGTAATCTCGCTCTCCGAAAATACCGGTTCCGACTCTGACGATTGCAGAACCTTCCTGTACTGCCACCGTATAATCTCCAGTCATTCCCATGGAAAGTATGCTCATAGAAACATTATCAATGTTTTTATTTCCGATGTCAACAGCTAATTGCCTAAGTTTCCGAAAATATATCCTGTTTTCCTCCGGGTCTTCCACAAAAGGAGCGATAGTCATAAGTCCCTTAATATGTACACCTGGTAAAAACGAAATATCGCGAACCAGTTTTTCGGTCTCTTCTGTTGTGGTACCAAACTTGCTCTCTTCCTGTGCCACATTGACTTCGATCAGAATATTAACTTCCACCTGTTTCTTCACAGCTTCCCTGCTGATCTCCTCTGCCAGTCTGAGACTGTCCACACTGTGGATCAGGTAGACCTTGTCCACAATATATTTTACTTTATTACGCTGTAAGTGTCCGATCAGGTGCCATCTGATATCCGAAGGTAACTGTGGTATCTTGTCCACCAGTTCCTGTACTTTATTCTCTCCGAAGTCCCTGGCACCCGCATGATAGACATCCATAAGCATATCCACCGGCTTTGTCTTGCTTACCGCCAATAGAGTAACTTCCTCTTGTGATCTGCCTGCCTGTTCGCAGGCTTTTTTTATATTTTCCTTTACGGCATTATAATTTTTTGCCAGTGTTTTGCTCTGCTCAGTCGTCTGCATTTTAAATATCCGCCATCCTTTCCAGCTTATCTTACCCTTCCGGAACCGGACTGTTCTCCGGGGCCATATCATCACCACTGACCGTAGTATCCTTATTGGTACCGGTCTTCTTAATATTCGTAATGATCTGATCATCCGATACCGCCGAACCGTCCAGGACTATATAGTCATATACATTCAGACCATAGGTTGTGTTTGCCCTCACAATGGAATACTCATCATTCTGATACAGAATATTGATCTGTTTGAAATCCGCATATCCCTTGTTGACATTATACACGCCGATCAGCGTTGCACGTTTGCTCACCGTATAGGTATCCTGACTGTCCGTCTTATACAGAACATCTCCCGCCTTAAGCACGGAAGTATCCATGTAATACACGCCTTCCGTCTCATCATAGCTATAGGCATCCGTCTCCACGAATTCACTGGATATATTGCCGTTTTCCAGATAGCACTGTCTGATGACACCCTGGGTCCCCGTGTTTTCATCCATCGAAACGAAGTCTTCGTCGATCAGGAAAAATTCTTTCTCCACAATAGAGGAATTCGGGATCTTCAGTCCCGTCTCATCGTTTAAGATCAGCTCAATATCCAGGAAACGATCGGATACAAATGTTACCATAGAATTGGTAAAGGTAAGAGACAAAAAAGTGTTCCCGTCACTTCCGGTGAACAGCTTTGCCTGCCCCCAGGATTCATACTGGTTCTTCAGAAAACGGACCTTTACATAATCTTCCTGCTGGATCTGGGCACCACGTTCCGCATCTATGGGAATCACCACAGACCAGTTCTCATCGGTAGACAGCTTGTACACTGGATCTCCCACTGCCATAAGTTCATTACCCAGCATCTGTTTTTTCTCGTAGTCCTTATGATCAAAAACAGCCTCCGTCACACCTTCTACCGTCAGGCCTTCATAGCCATCCGTCCAATAAGCTACGATTCCCGTGGTGGGTGCATAGCAAAAATTGACAATATTGGCTGTTGAACCGCCGTTTTCATTTTTTATGCTTTGCAGCATATTTACATTTGCCAGTTTTAATACCGTATTTTTTAAAGAATATTTAAAATCATAGGTACTTTCATAAGTAACATCATCATACCCATGCATAAAATTCACAATTTCATTTCGGAACTCGGAAAGTTCCTGATTACTCAGGGTGTTTTCCCCAAGGCTGGCATCTTCTAATTCCTGACTCAGCCGTCCGGTCTCATCAACAATATATACCGTATCTCCCTTAGCGACACGCTCTCCCTCTCGCGCATAAAAATTCACATACCCTGCAGTATCCGTGCTGACTACCTCTTCTTTGCGGATGGCAATTCCTTTGTAAATATTATTTGTAGCAAGAGAGCCTTCTGTTACTTCATAACGGACAATGTGATCTGTCTGAAAATACATGATCACACAAATGATCACATAAATAAAAATGGCACCAAAAATAAGCATGCCGATATTAAGGTTCAGAGGTTTTCTGTATTTTTTTACTTTATTCTGTCGTTCTGCCATCAGGAAACCTCCTTTACACTTGAGAAGCCCCGGTTGGCATCCGAGGCTTCTCATACGTGAAAATTATAATACGTTTTCTTACAAAGATACGATGATCTTATCCTTAACAGCCTCCGGTAATTCGGATTCATCCATCGATACGCTGAGGATAAAATCTACCTGGAAGAAATCGCTCATTTTGTCCAGCTTCTCAATCACAGCTGAAATATCTTTGCCTTCCAGTGCTGCAATCTTCAGAAAGCTGTCAAAATACATCTGTTCCAGATCATGATCCTGAGAAATGATACCGCACACGAACCCTAAAAATTCGTCCGCATTCTCGATCATATAACGGGAAACGTCGATCAGACGCACCTTGTTGTTCAGTTCATACATATGTTTCGTACTTTTGTCCAGATATACGATACTGCCCGATATATCCTTTACCTCGCTGTTTACTTTGTCCAACAGCTGCTTTGTCTTGCCCTTACCCTTTTTGCCTACAATCAACTGAACCATTGGTGTAACCCTCCTGTCGTAAAATTTATAGGAATTCACGCAACCTATTTACTTTATTATAGTTTATATACCCTTAAAAAACAACATCTATTTGTTGATTTGCTCCAGCAATTGTACCATCTCAGGATATAGGACATCGCTGGCCGATGAATTCAATATAACGGATATATACGGTGCGCCGTTCACATCTCTGGACAGCAGAATCAGGCAATGTCCGGCCGCATTGGTCGTACCGGTTTTACCGCCGATGACGGTAATATTTTCCGGTGCATTGAAGTCACCTTTCAAAAAACGGTTGGTATTATTCACCGTAAGCTCTTTTGCCTTGCCGTCCTTGTCGTAGAAGGTTGTCTGATAAGAAGTCATATGAATGATTTCATTAAAAGAATCATATTTGATAGCTTCATTGAAAATCAGGTAAAGGTCATATGCGGTGGTAAAATGATTGTCATCCGAAAGTCCATGGGGATTGGCAAAGCTGGTGTTAGTCGCCCCAAGTCGCATAGCCTCTTCGTTCATCATTTCCACAAAATGATCCACACTTCCGCCAACATTTTCCGCAATCAGCATAGCTGCATCATTGGCCGAATACATTAAAAGAATATGTAATGCCTGATCAAGTGTCATAGTATCTCCAGACTTCAGTCCGCACAGCTGGGCCCCGGATTCATTGATCTTCACGGAATCCGTAGCTGTAAGCACCGTATCCAGGGATGCGTTTTTCAGAGCCACCAGTGCAGTCATCACTTTGGTAAGGCTGGCCGGATATAATCTTTCATGTGCATTTTTGGAATACAACACTTCACGGTTGTTCACATCAAACAGCACTGCCGCAGATGCCTGCGTCATATCCACGCTTCCATCCCCCATTCGGTCTTCCGTAACCACACAGAGATCCGATGCAAACGCATCTGCTTTCCCGGTGCCGGTTCCCGCCAGCACATTAAAGCTGCTGACATTGGAATTTACATTGTACGGAAATGTATAGGAAATATTGCCGCAGCCTGTCAGCAGAAACACGCAAAGTAACGCAGCTATGCAGGAAAATCGTATTCTGCAAAATCTATTTATACATTTCACGCCACTCTAAATCTCCTCTGTCTAAGGACTTGATCAACAGTTCAGCACTTGCCAGATTTGTTGCCAGTGGAATATTATGCATATCACAGAGACGCATTACATTGCTCACGTCCGGTTCATGTGCCTTCGGTGCCAGCGGATCCCGCAAAAAAATTACCAGATCAATTTCATTATGCTCAATCTGTGCACCAATCTGCTGTTCTCCGCCCAAGTGTCCGGCCAGGTATTTGTGAACATTGAGATTCGTAACCTCTTCGATCAGTCGTCCGGTGGTACCGGTTGCATATAATTCATTTTTACTCAGGATTCCACGATATGCAATGCAAAAGTTCTGCATCAATTTCTTTTTGGCATCATGTGCGATCAGTGCAATGTTCATATTCTATACCCCTTCTTTTCTTCTATTATTCTCAGCTTTTCCTTGCCTGCAGTCGAATATTCAGTACAATACCCATTCCTATATACAGACTGAGCAAAGATGTCAGTCCGTAACTTACAAACGGTAAAGGAAGTCCCGTATTGGGGAGAATAAATGTAGCCACTCCTATGTTTACAAAACTCTGGAATGCGATCAGTCCCCCCATGGCCGCCGCAATAATAGTCCCCGCGACATCCTTAGCCCTTACTGCTACGGAAATACACTCCATTGCCGTAAGCAGCAGAAGAATAATGACTGCTATACTTCCCTTAAATCCGAACTCTTCACCGATTACCGCAAATATGAAATCGGTTTCCGCTTCCGACAGGAAATTGCCGTTCTTCACCGATGTGATCTCATTGTTTTTATATCCCTTGCCATCCAGTTCGCCGGATCCGATTGCCATCACGGAGTTCAGCTGCTGGTATGCCAGATCCGTGGAATATTCTTCCGGATTTACAAAGGCAAGGATACGATTTTTCTGGTAAGTTTCCAATATGGTACTATCCGGCTGCATCGCCAGAGATACCAGTATCACCACCGCCGGTATCGCTACCGCCAATGCTCCGAAGACAAGCTTATAACTGATGCCTCCGACATACAGGATCACACAGAAGATAAAGATCAGTACAATACTGGTAGACAGTGCCGGCTGTTTCAGTACCATGATCCACGGCACTCCCATCAGTACAGCAATTGAAGCGATCACACGAAAAGTATTCAGCTTTTCCTTATATTTCATAATAAACTGTGCAAAGAATAAAATCAATAAAATTTTTGCAAGTTCTGAAGGTTGAAACTGTAGTCCGCCGATCTTCAGCCATCTCTGCGCACCGTTGCCTTCCTCACCCATTATAATGACCAGTCCCAACAGTACCAGATTGCCGATATACATCAGCCAGTACAATTTTAGTATCACAGAATAATTAAAAAAAGAAAGGGCGATCATAATCACCACGCCGGCAGCAACTCCTGCCATCTGCCTGCTCTGCTGGGCAGGCTCCGCGCTGCCGATGGTCATAATTCCCACGGCAGACAGGGCCAGCACCAGTATTATTAATTTAAAATCATAATCCCGCAATCTATAGTTCTTAAACATTTATCCGGCCTTTCTCTCTTATGTACTTACGGTATTTTCGCAGTCTTCTGCAGATCAAGAATCGGTATATTTGCAATCAGGCTGGGGGATTTATTTCTCCCGCTTTTGTTGCCGCCTTTTGCCTGTATCTCTATCTCCATATGGTCGGTATCGATTCTCATGTATTTGGAAATCACTTTGGTAATGTCCGCCTTGATCAGTTCCATCATTTCGGGGGAACAATTTACCCGGTCCGATATCAGAAGGATCTTCAAACGGTCTTTTGCAACCTGGCAGGAACTTTTCCTGCGAAAAAAATGCTTCATATTCATCCTTCCCCTTCCTATGCTTTTCGAAAAATACCGGTTACTTTCGTCCAAAAAGATACTCCCTTTTCGAAATCCAGAAAGGGAATCTCTCTTCCCCTCAGTCGTTCGACCACATTAAAATAAGCTTTTCCTGCGGGGGTATCGGTTCCCACTAAAGGTTCGCCCTGATTGGTGGCAATGACCACATTTTCATCATCCGGAATGATTCCGATGAGAGGTATTGCCAGAATATCCACCACATCATCCGCGGACATCATATCTCCCCTGCGTACCATATCCATTCGTAGTCTGTTAATGATCAGATCCATCTGTTTAAAACCGTTTGCCTCCAGCAAGCCTATGATCCGATCCGCATCACGGATTGCCGAGACTTCCGGTGTGGTGACTACCAGTGCTCTGTCCGCTCCGGCAATGGCATTTTGGAAACCCTGTTCGATCCCCGCCGGGCAATCGAGAATAATATAATCAAACTGTTCTCTGAGATGATCGATCACTTTGATCATCTGTCCGGGTGTTACCGCCGTTTTATCTCTGGTCTGCGCCGAGGGCATCAGATAAAGTCCGGGATGTCTCTTGTCCCGGATCAGTGCCTGCTTGATCCGGCAATTTCCCTCCACTACATCTACCAGATTGTATACGATACGGTTCTCCAGACCCATAACCACATCCAGGTTACGTAAACCGATATCCGTATCAATGAGACAGACTTTACAGCCTGCCTTCGCAAGACCTGTACCGACGTTTGCGGATGTAGTGGTCTTACCTACACCGCCTTTTCCTGAAGTGACGACAATGACTTCGGAGCTTTTCTTCTCCGTGGAAACATTTTGTTCCATATGGGATTCCTCCTGTTTGATTTTGTCGTCCCCTGAATTCTTTAAAAAGAACCCAGTAATTCTTTTGTAAGGGGATCAAATACTATCTTCCCATTCTTCAGGTGTGCAATTTTCGGTTGTACTTTGGGGCGTATTCCCCATTTCGACTGTTTCGCATTGGTTTTATATTTGAAATCGCCGATTTTTAATCTTTCCGGCTCCATTTCAAGCGCTACGATATAGCAGTCTTCCCTGCCGGTTCCGCCCGCATAAGCTTCCCCGTACAGTCCTCCTAAAATAATGATATTTCCGCCTGACATCACAGCACTTCCGGGGTATACATCCCCCAGGACCACAATGCTGTTCTCCGTCTCTATCACTTCACGGTTTTTCAGAGTTCCTTTATAGAACTGCCCCTCATCACCGCCGGAAAGCTTTTTCTCCATATGCTGGAGTGCCTTAATAAAGTTTTTGTTCGTGGCTTCATCATGACCGACGATACAGGCGATCCTGACATTACTGTTTTCCCGAATGGTATCCAGAATACGAATCTCCTCCACTTCACTGACTTCACGTCCCTCCATGGACAATGCCATGGTGGACGTTCCGAAGAAATTCTTTGCCTCGGTGAATTTCACTGCAAGTTCCTGCAGGATTTCCTCCAGGGAAGCATCTTCTCTCATTAAAAGCGTGATTCCGTTGGTAAAGCTTTTGATCAATACTGCATCTTTCATTTTCTTGTACCTGTCTTTTTAATTTATCTATCCGGAGTCCCACATTCGCATAATCGCTTCTTTGAAGCTTTCCTTTTGCGAATGTGGTTACTTCGTCATATAAACCCTGTCAGATTCTCTTACGAATGCCGGCATTCGACGTTCATCTGCCCGTGTTTACCTGACTCCGGATAGTTACATCTCGTTGGATACCGCATTATCCAGTGAATCTGCGGTGCCGGTGATCAGATCATCTTCCTCTGCCAGTCCGTAATAATACTTAATAATATCTCTGGTAAACTGTGCTGCATAATCAGAAGAATATCCAAAAGGAATTCTCGTTGCGATGGCGATCTCCGGATTTTCATAGGGGGCATAGCAGATGAAAAGTGCATGGTTGGGTCTGGATGCCGTCTGCTCTGCCGTACCGGTCTTACCTGCAACATTTACCGCCAGATCGCTGAAATATTTCTTATTTTCCACTACCTGTCGCATTCCCAGATGGAACGCATTCCAATACTCCTTCGGCAGATCGATCTGGTTTCTCACTTCCGCATGATATTCTTTCAGAAGATTTCCCCGGGAATCCGTTGTTTTATCCAACAAAGTCAGATTATAACAGGTTCCGCTGTTGGCAATCGTGGTAACATATCTGGCCAGACCTACCGTAGTATAACTGTTACTGCCCTGACCGATGGCGGAACGCACCGGGTCCTTGGTAGATACATCCGGCGCATACTCGCCGATCTCTACCCCGGACTTATCGGTCAGACCGTATAGATCCGCATATTTGCTCAATGTCTCCAGACCTGCTTCTTCATTGTAACTACCGCTGCTCGTTGCCAGCTGGTAACCCACATTATAGAAGAAATAGTTACAGGAATCCTTGATCGCTGAAGTCACATTTTCATACCCATGTCCGGAGATCTTCCAACATCTGGGAGACGGAGTGATCTCAGTGAAGGTTCCGACACAATTCACCTTGGTCTGCAGATTGATCACGTTCTCCATCAGTCCCGCCGTAGCGGATACGATCTTGAAGGTTGATCCGGGTGCCGCCTTATACTGTGTGGCAAAATTCAGCTGCGGACTGGATTTGTCCGCGTTCAGACGGGCATAATATTCCGCATCCACAGTATTTGCCATTTTGTTATTGTCATATCCCGGATAAGACACCATGGCCAGCACATCACCGGTATTGACATCCGTTATGACCACCGAAGCATTGCAGGGATCCAGCGCCAGCTGTGCCGGCGTAATCTCCAGATTGGTGATCCGGTTCATCATGAATTGATATGCCGACATTTTACCGGCATACAATGCCTCTTCATCCTCTGCGGGAATATCTACCACACGTTGTTCACACAACAGCATGCAGATCTGTCTTCCGGTGATCTTATCATTTAAAAGCATATATTTGTAAAACCGTTTTTGGAATTCTGTAGTATGATCAATTGTCTCTATAATATACTCCTGAAGCTTGTTATACACCTCCGCAGAATCCGAATACTTTTCATTCAGATCCAGCCTGCTTACATCGATCCAGTTCATGGCAATGCAATACTGGAGATATTCCTTCAGCGAGATGACTTCATCCTTGGCCCATGCAATCTGGGTGGCATCATTGTCATCTACAAGTTCCTTCATGATCACGCCGTCGTCTCTTAAGAGACTTACGATATTGCTCTGGTATACCTGATATTCTTTGGAAAGCTTGTTATAAGGAGTTCCGCCTTCTGTCAGTTCATAATTCAGTTTGTCATAGACACCCTGCTTGTACTCCAGATATGCCGCATATACCGCCCGTTCCGTTTCACCGGCATCCTCTGCCTCAAAGTGTTTGCGATCCAGAATATTATTATTGATCATTGTAAAATATACATCATAGATTGGAATCTTAATTGAGGAGCTTTTCGCATTTTCCGGCAGATTAAACTCTTTGGCATTGATAATCTTGCTGGATACCAGGCCTGCCAGTTTTTGCTCCACAATATTGTAGACTGCTTCCGTAAGATCCTTGTCAATGGTCAGGTAGACGTCCGCTCCCGGCTGGGCCTCTTTCCGCTCCAGGATGGTAATTACCTTACCGGTATTATCTACCACCACTTTTTCACTGCCCTTGGTCCCCTGCAGAGTGGTCTCCATATAGGACTCAATGCCACTTTTTCCTACGACATCATTAATGGTATAGGCATCCTCGTTTCCGCCTTCTGCCACCACCTGTTCATTCAGATCCGTCAGTTCATCGGAAGAGATTTTGCCGGTATAACCGAGTATATGTGCGAAATACTTGCTGTCTATGTAATGTCTCACCGTATCTTCCACAATGGAAACACCGTCTAACTGATCGGAATTCTCCATAATGACAGCAACTGTTTTCTCGCTGACATTCGTTGCCACAGTAGTTCCCACATATTTTCGGAAGGAGGTCAGATTCATGGCATACCGGATAGTCACCATCTGCAGCCATTCTTCCTTCGTATAACCTTTTCCGACAATAAAAGGTGAAGTACGATCTTCCGGATCCTCATACTGTCCGATGGCAAAACCTTTTGCCCGGCTTAAGTATTCCATTAGTTCCTGGGCTGTCATAGCCTTCTCTTCTTCAGAGAGCTTGTCTACCGTCTTATAACCGAGCACATCCGCCTGGAAACGCAACAATGCGGTTCCATCTACAGAATAGACATAATCCCCATCCTCATCAATGACAATTTTAAAATCCGTGATGACGCTGTCACCGTTTTTCTCAATCAGCTTGATCAGTCGGTACACAACATCATTCACCTCGGCATTTTTATTCCGGCTTGACTCAAATACATCCTCGATCTTCACGGAATAAGCCAGTTCATTTTCCGCCAGTACATTACCATTACGATCCAGGATCCGGCCTCTGGTGCTGGTAATATCTCTCGTCTTCTCAATCTGCAGAATAAAATCATTCAGGTACTCTTCTCCATTGATGATCTGCAGATTAAAACAGCGATAGACCAGTACTCCGGCAAAAAAGAAAAACATTATGGTAAGTACGGTCAGTCTGCTGGTCACAATATTTATGATGTGATCTCTTATTTCATGAAACAAATTTCTGTGCGCTCCTTTTTTCCTTTTCCTCCAGCTTCTGGTTCACTTTCAGAATCAGAGGATACAACACGATCGTTACAACAATGGTATAGAGTGCTTCCGGCAGGATCACTCTTGTAAAATAATACGGGAAATGAAAACGCCCTCTCAGAAGAAACATCAGAATATAGCACAACAGTCCATAGGAAATATCGCTCACCACAATGAGTGCCAACGGCAATTTAATATCCTCCGGATAAAAGATTCTGCAGAATTTCCCGTTTATAAATCCTATGTACATCATGATCATGGCATAGAAACCTAAAAAACTGCCAAAAAAGATATCGCATAACAGCCCGCTGAAAAAACCGATCAGAAGTCCTTCCTTTTCCCCTCTCATAAATCCGAAAGAAGAAGTCAGAATGATCATCAGATTGGGAATGATCCCTCCCAGCGCAAGGCTGTTAAATACACTGCATTGTAAAATGAAGCACAGGACAACAAACAGAGTCACAATCACTTTTCGCAGGATACTGCTATTATTTTCCATCCGTGTTTCCTCCGCTTGGAATCTGTTGCTTTTTATCTGTGATCACCAGGACTTCACTCAGATGTTCAAAATCCACCACCGGAGTTAAATATCCCGACTTGGTCAGATTGTTGGTATCCTTATTGATCGTGCTGATATAACCGATCAGGATATTCGGAAGATATTTGTCACTGATATCGGAAGTGACTACCTTATCTCCCTCCACAACCGCATCCTGACTGTCCACCAGTTTGCTAAAGGAAATGACTCCCTGCGCCATAAGCTGCAGGTCTCCCGATACGATCAGGTTATCCCCGGTAGCCAGTGTCATGCCGCTGACGTTGGAATTATCTGAGATGATCGAAGTCACTCTGGACCAGTTCGGGCCCACAGAAGTAATGCGGCCTACCAGGCCTCCCCCCGCTATAACATTCATATCGTCCGCCAGTCCGTCATTGGATCCCTTATCAATAACAAAGGAAGAATACCAGTTGCCGGAATCTCTGCTGATGATCCGGGCTCCGATCTTATTATAATCTCCGTATTCCTCATCCAGCTCCAATAAGCCTCTTAATTCATTCAATTCATATTTGTCCTGCTGCAGCAGAGTGTTTTCCTCCGTGAGCGATGCCACCTGCTCCTTCAGGGCACTGTTCTCCGCTAAAAGTGTGCGGATCTGCACCAGTTCATCCGAACGGTTTGATAGCCATTCTCCCGCCTTAGCGATGCCCTGTTCAAAGGGAACGATCACATATCCCACCACACGGTTAAACGGGCGGTTAAACACATTGGTCCCGAAGGTCACCAACATCATTACAGTACACAGGATAGTTAAAATAAAAAGGAGATATTTACTCGGTAAAGTAAACCTCTCCCCTTTTCTTTTTACGACTGGGCTCATTTACTCATCCCTTCAATTGCGTAAGCTACAGATTTATAGTTATCATCCTTGATGATCTTGGCAAGTCCCATTGCCACGCTGGTCAGAGGATTCTCTGCTACATTAACATGCAGTCCGGTACCGGTTGCCAGTCTCTCAGCTAAATGGTTCACCTGGGATGCGCCGCCGGTCAGATAAATGCCGTGACGATAAATATCCGCTGCCAGTTCGGGCGGAGTTCTCTCCAAAATCACCTTTACATTATCGATAATCGTATTGAAATGCTCTTCCAGGGACTCATCCACCATTTTTGTGGGGATCTCACGTTCTACCGGAAGACCGGTCACAATATCTCTGCCGTATACGATGGCACCCTTGCCCTCTTCTTCCAGTTCTTTCAGGGCAATCTTTACATTTTCCGCTGTCTTGCCACCGATGATCAGTGAGAATTCTCTTCTGACTGCGGCACGGATGGCATCGTCAAATTTCATACCACCCACCTTGATTAGACGGCTTAATACGATACCACCCAAAGACAGAATGGAGATCTCCGTGGTCTCGTAACCGACATTTACCACCAGCACACCCTGGGAATTTTTCACATCGATATCCAGTCCCAGGCCGTCGGCTACCGCCTTTTCCACTACCATGATCTTTTTAGCTTTTACGTTTGCTCCCTTGACCAGATCGTAGAACGCCCTTTTTTCCACCTCAGTGACATCCGTCGGCACCGCAATGAAGAAATCGGAAGGCTTGGTATTGCCTTTTTGCAGATCTCCGATAAAATACTTCACCAAAGTCTCCATATTTTTAATATCCGCGATCACACCGTTGGAAAGCGGATAAGAAATATGAATATTACTGGGCGCTTTTTCATACATTTCAAATGCAGAGTTTCCGTAAGCAAATAAAGTATTTTTGTTCTCGATGGCAATCATATTCTTCTCGATCATAATGTTGTCATCATTGCGATTATAGATTTTTATATTGTTGGTACCGAGGTCGATACCGAATGCGTTGTTTGCCACTGTCGTTTTCCTTTCTTATATCATCTCAATAATTTTTGTTCTTTAAAGCTAGTATACCTGTTATCCCCGATAATAATGTGGTCTAACAGTGGAATATCCATCTGTTCTCCCGCTCCAGCCACGTTGTCGGTAAGTTCTCTGTCCGCTCTGCTGGGCGTCGGATCACCGCTGGGATGGTTATGCACAAGGATGATATTCACCGCTTTGTCTTTCAATGCTTCTAAAAATATCTCTCTGGGAGAGATCAGAGCCATATTCACACAGCCGTCCGACAGCTTTTTCTCCCGGATCAACTGTCCCTTGGCATCCAGGCAGAGCAGATACACACATTCTGTATCCTTATGTCGCAGCTTCTCCATGAAATATTCCGCCACCATATCCGCACGGGTAAAGCAGATCCCGGTGCTTGCTCTCGCCCGGCTCATACGATTGGATAATTCAGCGATGCATTTTAATTTCACTGCTTTCACTATGCCGATCCCACGGATCTGTGTCAATTCCTCCACGCTTACATCGTGCAGACCCAAAAGTCCCTCCCTGGGATATTTTGCCAGTGCTAGGACCTTTTCTGCCAGCTCCACTGCGGAAGTATCTTTGGTTCCTGTCCGCAGGATGACTGCCAGAAGTTCCGCCTCCGTAAGGTTCTCCGGTCCGAATTGTTGGAATCGTTCATAGGGCAGCTGTGCGTTAATGTTACTTTGTTGTGTCAATTTAACAGGCATAAGTCTCCTTCTGCCTTCTCCGACGTATGATATCTAACGGATAAAACGATATACCACAAACGAAATGATCACACCGATCACACTCGCTATGGTAATATTGAACTCCAGCCCGAACGTAAGAATGATAAAACCAAGATTCAGTTCTACCGGACTGCTGAGTCCGAAATTTTGTCCGTAATTCAGAAAGGTACCGTCAAAGTAAGTTCCTATAAATCTGCCGATCACAAATCCGATCAGCACCAGTACAACCAAAACCCAATTAATTCTCTTCAAACTACTTCCTCTTCTTTCTTTCGTGTACACTTTCCGGATCCGATGGGGTGCTCCCCGCGAGCCTCCATCTTCCATACGTCTTTTAATACTATCACAAAAAGCTTCTTCTGTACACAAATTTAGTGGATTTTATTTTGCGCTTTTTCTACAGGATTCGTATTTTCTGGCATGTTCTACATTGCCTGCCTTAGCTGTTCTTCTGTCACGATTCCCTTCTGCAGCAACGCCTGCAGGGATTTCAAAATGCCGAACTTGGCATGCTGCCAGGTCAGTCCACCCTGAAAATATACGGCATAGGGTGGCTTAATGGGACCATCTGCGGACAGTTCAATGGAGGATCCGGATACGAATGCCCCTGCCGCCATGATGACCTGTGCATCATATCCCGGCATATCCCAGGGTTCCGGTGTCACATGGCTGTCTACCGGAGCCGCTGCCTGAATTCCCTGGCAGAAACCGATGACGCCTTCCGGCTGTCCAAACGTTATCGCCTGGATAATATCATGTCTGCTCTCCGTACCGTTCGGTACTACCGCAAAACCTAATTTTTCATAGACATTAGCTGCAAAGATCGCTCCCTTTAATGCACCCGCCGTCACAGTAGGCGCCAGGAAAAATCCCTGATAAAAATCCTTCAGAATGCCAAGAGATGCTCCTACTTCCTTACCGAGTCCCGGGGATGTCAGACGGTATGCAGCATTTTCCACACACTCTTTTTTACCGGCAATATAACCGCCAATAGGTGCCAGTCCGCCACCGGGGTTTTTGATGAGGGATCCCACGATCATGTCCGCACCCACATCGGAGGGTTCCATCGTCTCCACGAATTCTCCGTAGCAGTTATCCACCATACAGATCACATCCGGCTTGATGCCTTTGATAAAGGCGATCAGCTCGCCGATCCGCTGTACGGACAGGGTCGGTCTGGTCTGATATCCCTTGGATCTCTGAATGGTTACCAGATGGGTCTTCTCATGAATGTTTTCACGGATCTTATCATAGTCAAAGCTTCCGTCCGGCAGCAGGTCTACCTGGCGATAGGTTACACCGTATTCTGCCAGAGACCCCTTAGACGGGCGGATGCCGATGACTTCTTCCAAAGTATCATAAGGCTTGCCTACGGGGGACAGCAGCTCGTCTCCGGGTCTTAAGTTGCTCATCAGAGCCAGTGCCAGTGCATGGGTACCACAGGTGATCTGGGGACGCACCAGAGCATCCTCTGTGTGGAACGTTGCCGCATAAACCGCCTCTAAGGTATCCCTTCCCAGGTCGTTATATCCGTAGCCGGTAGTACCTAGCAGGCAGGCTTCACTTACCTGATGCTGTTGCATGGCTTTTACCACCTTTAACTGATTATACTCCGCATTCCGGTCCACCTCGTCAAAACGCTCCCGCAGACTTTTCTCTATGACACATCCATAGTCATATACCGTCTTGCTGATCCCCATGGAAAGATACATTTCTTCATTACTGTTATTGCTGTTTTTCATAGATCCCTTTTTCTCCTAATTCCTTTATCATATATTCTAAAATTTTCTCTTCGTCATAGTCAAATTGCTGTTTATCCAGCCAGGTAACTGCGTTCTCCCTGCGGAACCAGGTTATCTGTCTCTTGGCAAAATGCCTGGTGTCCCGCTTCAGAGTATACACCGCTTCCTCCAGGCTGCATTCTCCGTCCAGGTACTCCAGGATCTCTTTATAGCCCAGTCCCTGCATGGATACCATTCCTCTGTGACAGCCCATTTTTTTCAGGCTTCTGACTTCCTCCACCAGTCCTTCCGACAGCATTTCATCGATACGGGTTTCGATCCGCGCATACAGATTTTCTCTGTCATCCGTCAGGACAAAATAGCTGAAATTGTATGGGCTCATGCGCTCTTTTTCCCTTTCATTATGCGCAGAGATGGGTTCTCCGGTCAGTTCATAATATTCCAGTGCGCGGATGGTTCTCTTGATATTGTTTGTATGAATGTTCTCTGCTGAAACCGGGTCAATTTTTCTGAGCATGTCATGTAGTACTTCCGGTCCCTTTTCTTTCGCAAGCTGTTCCATTTTTTCCCGGTATTCGGTGTTCTCTTCGTTCTCCGTAAAATCAATACCCCGAAGCACCGCCTGAATATAGAACCCGGTGCCTCCCACCAGGATTGGGATATGCCCTCTGTCATAGATCTGTTCCATGCATTCCAGACACCGTTTCTGAAATACCACCACATTAAATTCTTCCCACGGCTCCAATATATCGATCAGATGATGGGGCACTCCCTGCATTTCCTCAGGGCGGATCTTGGCGGATCCGATATCCATATGTTTATATACCTGCATGGAATCGGCTGACAGGATCTCCCCACCTATAGTTTTCGCCAGGGCAATGGACAGTTTCGTCTTACCAACTGCGGTGGGACCGGTCAGTACGACTAACGGTCTTTTTATAGATTGTGTTACCGACATAATTCTTCTTCCTTACACATTATCCATTATTCTGGGTGCAGTTTGCAGCATCGATAGCAATGACTAACATCAGCCCTTCCAGTTCGTCCTTAGGATCAGCAAAGTTAATCGTGTAGGTATCTCCCCAATGGAACAGTTCCTTGGAGATATGAATGATACTGCTGCATCCGTTGTATACATCATAATCCCATCCCAGAAAATCTCCGTCCACGCGCCAGCCGTTATAATCAATCTCGTATCTGGGTTTGAAAAAAGAAAACTGTTTGCGGATCTCGCCTTTCACCTGCCCGTCGATTTCGATTTCAAATGCTGGAAGCAGAGTAAACAGCCGCTGCCTGATAACTCCCAGTTCACGATCATTTCTGTCATATATGTGTAACTGGTGTCCCAGGGAGAAAAATTCCGCCTTTACAAAGTATTTTGCATTTTCGTTCTCATCATAGACATCATAAGAATCTGTCCAGGAAAACACTCGTTGTTTGATCAGTAAACGCATTATACGATCCTCTTAAATTTCTTCTCCAGGTCAGTCTCCGTCATGGTAATGATGGTGGGTCTGCCGTGGGGACAGTTATAGGGGTTATCCAGTGTCAGAAGTTCATCGATCAGCTGTTCCGCCTCCTGAAAGCTTAATCGGTTGTTACCTTTAACAGCTGCCTTACAGGACATGGATGCGATCTTCTCCTCGATGACCTGAAAGCTGCCACGATTGCCGGTCTCCTGTGACAGCTCATCCAGCACCGCTAAAAACAGTTCTCTCTCGCTGCACCCGTAGAGGTCCACCGGGACACTGCGCAAGGCATATTCGTTGCCGCCGAAGGCTTCGATCTCAAATCCCAGCTGTGTAAAGGCATCCTCATAAGTATGAAGAACGCTTTCCTCCTGCCCCGTCAGGCTGACAATGATGGGAGGCATCAGGCGCTGGGAGACCACGCTCTTTTCGTGGAACTGTTTCATCAGGCGCTCGTATTTCACCTTCTCATGGGCGGCATGCTGGTCAATGATGAACAGCTTATCCTCGAACTGGATCAGCCAGTAGGTATCGAAGACCTGTCCGATGATACGGTAGCGGCTGCGATTCTGCACAGATAACAGTTTCTCTTCAAACAGATTCATCTGCTGTACATCCTTCACCATTACCTCAGCGGTCTCCGGGCAGATAACAGGCTCTGATGAAGTCTCATCCCTTGGCTCCAGCGGTGCAGCCTCTACGAAAAAATCGTCCTCTTTCGATTCCAGTGCTGCCACAGGTGCAGCAGGCTGTTCCTCTGTCTGCACACTTATAGACTCCGGTTTACGGATACTGGTCTGTATGCCCGCATGTGCCTCCTGCCAGATCGGCTTCTGTATAAATTCCCTCCGGTCTTTCGGTACCGCCTCATATTTGGCAGCCTCCATGACGCGGTAGCTTTCTTCTCTTTTTTTCTCGAACACCTCCGGCGTGTGTTCCTTCCAGGAAGCTTTTCTGTCTTCCTGCTCCTTTTTCTGAATGGATTTTTCATCCTCTAAGGAAGCATCCGGGATCATTTCCCGGTTTCGCAGGGTTATTGCTATCTTCTCGCTCAGCAGTCTGGCAAATGCCATGCCGTCAGAGAACCGCACATCCATTTTGGAGGGATGTACGTTCACATCCACGGTCTCCGTATCCATTGTAATATGCAGCACGCACAACGGAAATTTATGCTGCATCAAATACTGTTTATAACCTTCTTCAATGGCTTTGGCAATCACACCGCTGCGGATAAAACGACCGTTGATAAAATAGATCTCAAAATTGCGGTTGGAACGCACCAGTACCGGTTTGCCCAGATACCCCTCTACCTTAATGCCGTTTTCTTCCATCTGGATCGGTACCAGCTGTGCGGCGATCTCTCTGCCGTAGATCCGGTAGATGACTTCCCGCAGGTCACCGTTTCCGGAGGTATGGAATCTGGTCTGATTCCCCAGTACGAATTTGAAAGAGATATCCGGTCTGGACAGTGCCAGATGTTCCATCAGATCCGTGATATAACTACCCTCCGTGGCAGGCTGTTTTAAAAATTTCCGGCGTACCGGCGTGTTGAAGAACAGATTCCTCATGAGGAATGTGGTACCGTCCGGCGCGCCGATCTCATCGATGGACTGTTCCTTTGCACCTTCTAATATCATGCGGGTTCCGGTGAGATTCTCTTTCCTCTTGGTGATGATCTCCACACGGGACACCGCCGCGATACTGGACAAAGCCTCACCTCGGAAGCCAAGGCTTGCAATATGGTTCAAGTCATCCGCATCTTCAATTTTGCTCGTGGCATGACGCAGAAACGCCGTGGGCAGTTGCTCCCGTTCAATGCCGCAGCCGTTATCCGTCACACGGATGAACTCAATACCGCCTTCTTTTGCCTCTACCGTAATCGCCGTGGAACCGGCATCTATGGCATTTTCCACCAGTTCCTTCACCACGCTGGCAGGTCGTTCTACCACCTCACCGGCAGCGATCCTGTCGATCGTCCGGGAGTCCAGTACATGTATTCCCATATATCTACCTATGCCTTTCCCTTATATCTAACCGTTCCAGCGGTTCTTCAGCTTATTCTGTAACCGGTACAGAGTGTTCAGTGCATCTAATGGGGTCAGAGTCGTCACCTCGATCTCCATCAGTTCTTTCAGAATATCCTCATCCGTCACAGTGTCGAACAGAGACATCTGTGCCAGATCCACCTCATCGTATTTGGGTTGTTTTTTTGCCTTGCCATCGTTTTTATTATCGATAGCGATGCTCTGCACCTTTTCCGTAATATCATTGTCCGACAGCTGTTCCACGATCTCCTTGGCACGGTCGATGACCATGTCCGGCACACCTGCCAGCTTCGCTACCTGGATGCCGTAGCTCTTGTCCGCACCTCCTTTTACGATCTTACGCAAGAACACGATATCGTCGCCACATTCTTTCACAGCAATGCAATAGTTGTTCACATTGTTCATTTTGCCTTCCAGCTCGGTCAGCTCATGGTAATGGGTAGCGAACAGTGTCTTGGCTCCTAAAAGCTTGCGGTTGCTGATATGTTCGATCACTGCCCAGGCAATGCTCAATCCGTCAAAAGTGGAAGTACCTCTTCCGATCTCGTCTAAAATCAGAAGGCTCTTGGATGTGGCATTTCGTAAGATATTCGCCACTTCATTCATCTCCACCATAAAAGTGGACTGACCGCTGGCCAGATCATCCGAAGCTCCCACGCGGGTAAAGATCCGGTCTACAATACCGATATTAGCGGTTCTGGCCGGCACGAAGCACCCGATCTGCGCCATCAGTACGATCAGTGCCGTCTGACGCATGTAAGTGGACTTACCCGCCATATTAGGGCCGGTAATGACACTGATACAATGACTGCCATTATCCAGATAAGTGTCATTGGCAATAAACATATCATTGGTGATCATCTGTTCCACCACAGGGTGTCTTCCGTCCTTGATGTCAATAACACCCTTTTCATTTAACTTCGGACGTACATAATGATTGCGCTCCGAAACCAACGACAGGGACGCATACACATCCAGCTTTGCGATCGCTTTCGCGGTGTTCTGGATGCGGACCAGTTCCTGTGCAATGGTATCCCGGATTTTGCAGAAGACATCGTATTCCAGTGTCTGTAACTTGTCCTCCGCATTTAAAATAGTGTCTTCCAGTTCCTTTAACCGCGGTGTGGTATATCGTTCCGCATTTGCCAGGGTCTGCTTGCGGATATAGTCCTCCGGCACCAGATCCTTATAAGAATTGGTCACCTCGAAATAATAACCGAAGACTTTGTTATATTTAATCTTCAGATTCTTGATTCCGGTACGCTCTCTGTCCTCTTCCTCCAGCTGGGCAAGCCATTGTTTTCCGTCATGCTTGGCGCTGCGCAGTCTGTCTATGGTCTCATCGAACCCGTCTTTGATCATTCCACCTTCCCTTATGGAGATCGGCGGTTCTTCAATGATCGCTTCATCGATCAGCTGATAGATATCCTCAAGTCCGTCAATCTGCTCCCGGATTTCCACAAGTTCTTCTTTTTCAAATGCTGCCAACACCGTCTTAATAGGTGGCAGCATCTCCAGGGAATTCCGAAATGCGATCAGATCTCTGGGATTTGCCGTCTTATAAGTCACCTTACTGAGCAGTCGTTCCAGATCGTAGATGGGATTTAAATATTCGCGGATCTCATCCCTGGAGATGGAATCCTGATTCAGCTCCTGAATGGCATCCAGACGCTTCTCCATCTCATCCTTTTCGATCAACGGCTGTTCGATGTAATTGCGCAGAAGTCTGGCGCCCATGGCGGTCTTCGTCTTATCTAACACCCACAGAAGAGAGCCTCTCTTCTGCTTCTCTCTGAGAGTCTCCGTCAGTTCCAGATTTCTTCTGGTGGAACTGTCCAGCAGCATATATTTGCTGGTAAGATAGGGATAAATATGGGTAAAATGCTCCAGATCCGTCTTCTGGGTATCATACAGATACTGTAACAGTGCTCCCGCCGCTAAAAGTCCCGTAGGGAATTCTTCGACACCAAGTCCGATCAGCGTATTTACCTTAAAATGTTTCATCAGGATCCGTCTGCAGCCGTTATCATCGAACATATGGGATTCCAACGCATTGACGGAGATATGTAAGCGGGTCTTTAAATCATTCACATCAAAGCCACTGACTAAAAATGCCTCGTTGCAGATGATCTCCGAAGGTTCGTACTTCATCAGTTCATCATTTAATTTTTTCAGATCTTCGACTTCGGTCACATAATAATCGCCGGTAGTTACATCTGCCGCAGAGATACCGATGCCATCCGGAGTATAGGCAATGCTCAGCAGATAATTATTTTTGCCGGCTTCCAGAGATTGTACGTTTAAGTTGGTACCGGGTGTCACCACACGGATCACTTCCCTCTTCACCAGTCCCTTGGCAAGCTTCGGATCCTCCACCTGTTCGCAGATAGCCACTTTATAACCGCGGCTTACCAGCTTGGACAGATAGCCTTCCACGGCATGATAAGGTATGCCGCACATGGGCGCACGTTCCTCCAGGCCACAGCTTTTTCCCGTCAGTGTGATCTCCAGTTCCTTGGAAGCCACCAGCGCATCGTCGAAAAACATTTCATAGAAATCTCCCAGACGATAAAAAAGGATGCAGTCCTTATACTGCTCCTTGGTCTCCATATATTTTTGCATCATTGGTGTCAATTCAGCCATGATCTTCTCCTGTTCTATAAAAGGATCCACGACAAAGCGGACACGCAAAAGCTTGCGTATCCGCATCTATCTTAGCACAAAATATTGAGGTTGTAAATTAAAGAACCCTTATGAAAAATGATAGATTTTCACACTTACTGAAGCTTTGCTGCGCGCTCCAGTGCATCATCAATATGGGCACAGACATTTTCTCTGCCAACCTTATCTAAGAATCCGCTCTTCTCCATGACATGCATGGGCTGTTCCCCTACATGAGACAGAATGATCTGGATGTTTTTCTTCTTACAATCCGCATATAACTGCTCCAGATTGTGCATGGCTGTGGCGTCGATGGCGCTTACGCTGCGCATACGCAGTACCAGGCAGTTCATTTTCTCATCTAATGTGATCTTCAGGATCTTGTCCGCTGCGCCGAAGAATAAGGGGCCACTCACTTCATAGACCATGGTATTGTGAGGTACGACTCTTAAGGACAGGCTGTCCGCATCATCCTCATCATCCACATATTTCCAGCCTTCCACTTCCGTCACATCGCTCATACGCTTCATGAACAGAATGGCCGCCAGTAAAATACCTACCTCTATCGCTACTACCAGATCAAATACGACAGTCAGTACAAATGTGGTCACCAGAACGATAATGTCACTCTTGGGTGCGGTCTTGCACAGACCTATGAATTTACGCCAGTCGCACATATTGTAAGCCACCATGAACAGAATGGCTGCAATAGTGGGCATGGGAATCAGTGCCGCATAAGGCATCAGTACTACCAGGATCAACAAAAGTGTCACGGAATGCACCATACCGGCAATGGGGGTACGTCCGCCGTTTTTCACATTGGCAGCAGTTCTCGCAATGGCTCCGGTGGCGGGGATCCCACCGAACAATGCGGAAGTAATGTTGCCGGCGCCCTGGGCGATCAGTTCCATATTGGAACGATGTCTGCTGTTCACCATACTGTCCGCTACCACGCAGGAAAGCAATGACTCAATGGCAGCCAGAATCGCGATGGTAAAAGCATCCGGCAGGACGTTCTGTACCGTCTTCAGGCTGAAGGCGGGCAGAGAAATTGACGGAAGCTTATTGGAAATCTCATACAGATCTCCGATCGTATTTACATTCATGTTAAGTAGTGCAACCATGGCACTTCCCACCAGTACTGCGATCAGAGAAGGGGGAATCTTCTTGCAAAAGCCCGGCAGATACTGCCACAGGATCAGGATCAGGAGACTGATCACACCTACAAGCAGTGCCTGCACATTTGTGGTGGAGATGAACTGAAATACTGCTTTCAGTTTATCCATGGTCTCGATCAGCGGCTCTTCGCTGACAATGGTCAGTCCCAGGAAGTCCTTGATCTGTCCGATAAAGATCGTCACAGCAATACCGGAAGTAAAACCGGTGGTGATCGTATAGGGGATAAACTTGATCAGATTGCCAAGTCGTAAAAATCCCATCAGGATCAGGATCACACCCGCTAACAATGTCGCGATGATCAGACCGTCCATGCCGTTCTTCGCTACAATTCCTGCAACAATGGTGGCAAATGCCGCAGTAGGACCTGCGATCTGTACGCGGCTGCCACCCAGAAAAGAGATCACAAAGCCTGCGGTGATTGCTGTATAGATACCCTTTTCCGGTGTTACTCCGGAAGCCAGTGCCAGTGCAATGGATAAGGGCAGAGCAATGATCGCCACAATGATACCTGCGATCACATCTTTTACAAACTGTTCTTTCGTGTAGCTTTTCATCACTGAGAAAAGCTTCGGTTTCAATTTTTCCATAACATTCTCCTCAATATAATCTCCTCAGTAAAAAGACCCGTGTGAAATTATAAAATTTTTATAAAATCACACGGGTCTTATCATAGCTCTATTTTTTAAGCTTTGCAAGACTTTTTATTATTTTAAACCTATTCTACAATACGGTTTTTACCGTTATTTTTGGCAGTATATAATTTCCGGTCCACAGAAGTAAACAATAGATCCAGCTGTTTATCAGCCTCATAACGTTCCATTCCACCGCTGATGGTAATATCCATCTGTCTGGTATTCTGGGAATATCTCCTTAAGCCTTCCTGGATATTCCGGAATGAATGTAACACTTGTTCCCGATCATCCTGTTCAAACACCAGCATAAACTCCTCGCCGCCGAACCGGGCTGCGATTCCTTTTCCCATCATTTCTTCCAGCATCAGTCTGCCGGCTTCCCGCAGTACATCATCCCCATATACATGCCCATAGGTATCATTGACTGCCTTGAAATCATCTACATCCATCAATACGATCCAGAAGCTCTTCTCCGGCTTGCATATCCATTCATTCACCTGATTTACAAGATAGCGCCGATTATACAGCCTGGTCAGAGGATCATGGTTCGCTGCAAAGTTCAGATCCTCACTCAGACTCAGCAATTGCTTTCGTTGTTCCTCGTAACTTCTGAGCAATTCAAATATCATGGCAAATACAGACACTCCCACAATAACAAAGGACCCAAGCGTAGTTCCTATTTTACCCGCTTCCTCCATATTTCTCCATACGGAAGGCCGTTCAAAGCTGCTCATCATGATCACCAGATATTCCAGCAGTGTGACCGTAAAAGAAACGATCACCACATTTCTCGGGAAAAATATCGCCAGTCCAACGACCCCCAGGACCAGATATACGATAGAGGCATCCCCGTAGCAATAATACAAATAAGGAAATTCAAACCATACAAGTATTAATATGATCAGGACAGCCGGTATTTGCACATTTTTCGTAGTCCATCCGACAATACTGATGGTCACGATCATCAGCAGGCATATCCCGCAGAGTATGGTCGGCAGTTTCATACCGTGAATGCAGAAATTGCAGATTGTTCCGATCAGATTTGCAATGCACGCCGTTATCGTCAGGATCTGATACATTTTCCAGGACATGTTCTGTTCCTGTTCCAGTTCTATTCTCTTTTTCTTCTCTTGTTCTTCCATTTCGATTCCCTTTTACTATTTATTCGCCTGTCATATTCATGACTGAACCATATGTCCCATATAATAAAATCCATGACATTCATCCAGTGAAACATTCACAAGCTTTCCCACCAGTGATATATCACCCGGAAAATGTACCAGCGTATTATTTGACATTCTTCCGGTCACTAAGGAACTGTCATTTTCATTGATCTCTTCTACCAGCACATCGCAGATCTGTCCCTGATACCTGGATACCTGTTCTCTGGCTGTCTCCTGCACGGTCTTAAGCACCCGGTCAAACTGCTCCTTTACCAGTTCCTCCGGCACCTGTTCCATGGCTGCCGCCGGTGTTCCGGTTCGTTTGGAATAAATAAAGGTAAAAGCATTGTCATATTTTACGCGACGGATCACATCGATGGTTTCGTCTACGTCTTCCTTCGTCTCTCCTGGGAATCCTACAATAATATCTGTAGTGATCGCCATATCCGGAATCTCCTTACGGATCTTCTCCGCCAGCTCCAGATACTGTTCCTTGGTATAACGGCGGTTCATTGCTGTTAATATCTTCGTGGAACCGGATTGCAAAGGAAGATGGAGATGTCTGCAGATCTTCTTGGAATGCTTCATCACCTCGATCAGTTCATCCGACAGATCTTTGGGGTGGGAGGTCATGAAACGGATCCTCTCCAATCCTTCGATTCTTTCTACATCCTGCAAAAGCTGTGCAAAGGTAATGGGCTCTTCCAGATTTTTACCGTAAGAATTTACATTCTGTCCCAGTAGCATGATCTCTACAACGCCGTCTGCCACCAGACCCTCGATCTCCCGGATGATATCCTTCGGATTACGGCTTCGCTCTCTGCCGCGGACATAGGGGACAATACAATAGCTGCAGAAATTATTGCAGCCGAACATAATATTGATACCTGATTTGAAAGAATACTTTCTCTCCACCGGCAGATCTTCCACGATCTTGTCCGTATCCTTCCAGATATCAATGACCATTCCCTCATTTTCAAACAGGGAGCATAACAGCTCTGCGAATTTGAAAATATTATGAGTTCCGAAGATCAGATCCACGAAGCGGTAACTGTTTTTAATCTTCTCGATCACGGTAGGTTCCTGCATCATACAGCCGCACAGTGCGATCTTCATATGAGGATTTTTCCTTTTATAGCCGTTTAATACTCCCAGTCTTCCATAGACACGCTGATTGGCGTTATCTCTCACCGTACAGGTATTATAGATCACAAAGTCCGCATTCTCATCTTCAATGATCTCATAGCCGACTTTTTCCAGGATTCCCACCAGTTTTTCCGAATCCCTGGCATTCATCTGACACCCGAAAGTAGTCACACAGCAGGTAGGCCTTCTGCCCAGTTCTTCTCCAAGCTTTGCCACATGACCGGAGGCTTTCTCCATAAAATAATACTGTCTGTCGGTTTCGTTCATTTGTGTTACATTTGTCATATAAAAAATATTGCCTTTCTAACATATCTGTATCTATTATCTGTCTGCGTATTTTGCTGCAATGGCGATCAATAGTCCGGTCGTTTTTTCCATGGACTGTACACAGGCATACTCATATCTGCCGTGATAATTTTCTCCGCCGGTGCACAGGTTCGGGCAGGGCAGTCCCATGAAGGACAGTCTGGCGCCGTCGGTACCTCCGCGGATGGGAGATACTTTGGGCTCGATTCCCAGCTCTTCCATGGCAGCTTTCGCGTTATCGATCAGGTGCATATGCTGCTCCATGATCTCCCGCATGTTATAGTAAGAATCTTTCATATCCACTATAGCAGTGCCTTCCCCATACTTCCGGTTCAGGAAATCCGCACAGGACAAAAACAGCTCTTTTTTCTGTTCAAACAGCTGTCTGTTATGATCACGGATAATATAGTCCGCAGTAACTTCCTCCACATTGCCGCTTATAGCATCCAGATGGAAGAAGCCCTCATAGCCTTCGGTATACATTGGATTCTGCTCTACCGGCAGCAGCTTCTGGAACTCCTGCGCGATCAGAATGGCATTTTTCATTTTGCCTTTGGCGGAACCGGGATGCACACTTCTGCCATATACATGAAGCTTTGCCCCGGCGGCATTAAAATTCTCATATTCCAGTTCGCCCAGTGCACCACCGTCTACGGTATACGCATAATCTGCGCCGAACAGTTTCACATCAAAATGATCCGCTCCGGCACCGACTTCCTCATCCGGGGTGAAACCAATGCGGATCTTGCCGTGCTTTTTCTCAGGATGATTTAACAAGTCTTCCGCCATGGTCATGATCTCAGCAACACCTGCTTTGTCATCTGCGCCAAGCAGCGTCGTTCCGTCTGTCACGATCAGATCTTTTCCCACATAATTTAACAGCTCCGGGAAATCCGCTGTCTTCATAACGATGTTCTCTGCTGCATTCAGTACGATATCTTTTCCGTCATAATGCTCTACGATCCGGGGCTTCACATTGGTATCCGTCACCGCAGGCGATGTATCCATATGGGCGATAAATCCAAGTACCGGTGCATTCTCGTAGCCTGCGGATGCAGGAACGGTAGCATAGACATAGCAGTGCTCCTTATCATAAGTGATCTCTGTGGCGCCCATAGCTTCCAGCTCACTGACAAGCAGACCTGCCAGGTCATGCTGCTTCATGGTGCTGGGGGTCGTGGTGCTCTCTTCACTGGACTGGGTATCGATCTTCACATATCGCAAAAAATTCTCTATCGTCTTAGTCATAATCTCACTCCTAACGTTTCAACACAAATACAACTTATCCGGGCATGTTCTTCTCTCAAATTCGAATAGCCATATCTTATTCATCATATCATGGTGGCCGCATCGCTTCAATATTTAATTTTATTTAAAAGGTAATTTAAAAGGTAATTTCGGTGTGATCGTTCAGAGCTTATAGCTTCTTATTTCCCGGCAGATTCCCTGCGACAGCATCACTACCGCCAGTAGATTCGGCACCGCCATCAGACCGTTACAGATATCCGAGAAATCCCATACCGCTTCCAGCGAACAGACCGCCCCAAAAAAGGCAAACATTCCATAGCACAGACGATACCACCCTGTCCGGCGACTATTTCCAGCCAGATATTCAAAGGCTTTCTCTCCCTGATATTCCCAGGCAATAATTGTAGCAAACGCAAACAATGCGATAGATAGTGCAAGCATCCATTCCCCCGCCCTGCCAAATGTGGCGGAAAATACAGCGATCATAAGCGCTGTTCCGTTCAAAAGCTCCCCCTGCGCATCCCTCTGTCCCAGCATACCGCTGGATGCTATGGCAAGCCCTGTCAGGGAACAGATCACAATGGTATCGATAAAAACTCCCGTCATGCTGATATAGCCTTGCCGCACCGCATCCGGTGTATCTGCACAAGCCGCACTGATTCCGGCTGCTCCGAGTCCCGCTTCGTTGGAAAATACTCCACGGGAGACACCATAGCGCATAGCCTGCCTGCCGGAACATAAGAATCCAATGCTCCCTCCTGCCATAGCTTCCGGGCAGAAAGCACCGCATAAAATCTGCAGAATTCCTGCCGGTAGATTATGTAAATGCGTAAAGATCACCATGCCTGTTCCGAACAAATAAAATACTGCCATACAGGGCACCAGATATTCCGTGACCCTTGCTATTTTATCGATTCCTCCAAGGATCACCAGAATTGTAAAGATACCAATCACCAGTCCTGTCACTGTCCGGTCGACTCCAAAAGTCACTGCCAGTGCCTCCGCAATAGAATTCCCCTGCGTCATATTCCCCATGCCAAAGGAGGCTAGTACTGCGAATATTGCAAACAGTACCGCAAGGATCCGCCCCATACGTTTATACGGAAATGCATTTTGAAGAACATACATGGGACCACCCACCGGTTTTCCTTTGTGATCTCTTACACGATATCTGACACACAGCGTACTTTCCACCAGTTTGGTCGACAGCCCGATGATCCCGGACAAAAGCATCCATAACAATGCTCCCGGTCCTCCCAGCACCATGGCAGTAGCCACGCCTACGATATTTCCCGTGCCTATCGTTGCCGCCAGTTCCGTAGTCAGTGCTGAAAAAGAAGAAACCCCTTCTCCATCTGTACCTTTCCGGCTCTTAGGATGGAACACCAGCCCAAGTGCCGCCAACAGATTTCTCAGAGGAAGAAAGAACAGACTTATCATCAGATAGCAGCCACAGCCTAATAATAAAAAAATAAGCCAGGGTCCCCATACGATCCGGTCTGTCTGCTGTAAAAAGCCTGTTACCTCTGTGATCATAAAAAGTCTGTCTCCCTGACTTATTTTTCTAAACTATATTCTTTATTTTTCTATTTTATACATTGATATCACTGTCCGGCTGCTTTTCCGGATTCCTGTATTTCCGGAATGTATTTACTGGATATCCGGCAGAAAACCCGGGATCTTTTCTGCGATTTCCCGAATCCCGAACAGATATCCGACACCTTTCTCCAGTTGTCCTTCGGAAGCATTGAGCAGTGTTGCGGTCAGATGCAACTTATGCTCTCCGTATTCCAGATCACACGTATACTCGCCGTTGTCGTTTTCCATGGCTGTCCGCTCCTTCGCTTCTGCTTCAGCTTCTATTTCAGCCTTTATTTCAGCCTCTTTATCCCACATGATCTGTGCATTGGTATCATAAGGCATCTCTCCTTCGATTTCCATATAGGTCCCGGAATTATAATCATGCAGATAGGACTGCATATAATCAGTGATAAAATAAAAAGGCGCATCTGCACCGATATCATCCCAGGTGACAGGTTCTGTCTCATCTTCCAGCACAACCTTCATGGCATAGAGTGTTCCGGTCTCAGAATCCACGACACACTCTATACTGACTCCCGTAACCTCCTCTTCCTTCATGCGCATACAGATGTCATAGGCCATGATCGCGACTCCATCCGACAGCTTTTCATCATACAAAATATATCGTTTGATGGAAATGTTATCTGTATCCATATTTTTGAAAAAATAATCCTCCGGGATCACTCCCATATCCTGAAAAGTGTAATTCCATTCCGTATTTAAAATATATTCATCGATCAGACCATATATTTCACCATCTGTTGCAGCTTCATAATCTTGTTCAGAGATATAGTACTGTTTTCCCGCAGCGATACCGTCTGCCAGATTTTGAAGTCTGCGCATGGTGTCTGTCTCATACTCTTCCTTCCAGACGGTATAATCCGTTCCTGTATTTGATATGCTGACTGACCTGGTCAGCCTGCTCTTATCCTGCAATTGTAGCAACCCTTCCGGTCCTGCGAATGCAAATACGATCAGCACGAGCAGTCCACCCATACATAGTAGGAAATTGCGCCGGTTCTTATTCTCCTGTTTTTTCATATTCCGCCTTTTGCTCCCCTGTTGCTTTTATTTTTTACCACCTGCATTTCCCCGGGAAAATATAAGCGCATTACCGTGCCTTCTCCAAGCTTGCTGTCAATCTTCAGTTCCCCCTGATGCAGGGTGATGATCTTCTGACAGAGAGCCATTCCGATGCCGGCTCCGCCCTCCTTGCGGGATCTGGACTTATCCACCATATAAAAAGCCTCCGTGATCCTCGCGATCTCTTCCTGCGGGATCCCCCTGCCGTTGTCTACAACCTTGATCTCATAGCCCTGTGTGAGCTTACTTCCTTTCATCAGGATAAATCCGCCTTCTTCCACAGCCTTTACAGCATTATCCAGCAGATTATATAACAGTGACAAAAGCAGATCTCTGTCACCTAAAATCACCCCTCTTTCCAGATTGATCTTTCCCCGGATCCCTTTGCGTTCAAAGGGGATCCGCATCGTATCCCGGATATTTCCCTCCAGTTCTTTCGTCTGAATCTTCTTGAATTCCAATTCCTGTCTGTCCATTCCCACCAGCTCCAGCAATTTGTGAGACAGACTTTCCAGACGTTTTCCCTGGCTGAAAATATAATAGGTGGCTTCGCCCCGCTCCTGCTCTGTCAGTTCATAGGAGTTCAGCATATCCGCATATCCAATGATGGAAGTTAAAGGTGTCTTGAGTTCATGAGCAAATGCCGCCGTAAAATCCTCCTTCTGTTTTGCTTCCAGCTCTTTTTCCTCCATCTGGCGTACCAGTCTGTCCGTCATCCGGTTAAAGCTCCGGGACAGTTCTCCGATCTCATCTGCACCCTGATAGGCAGCCCTCTTCTCCAGATTTCCCTCGGCAATCCTCCCCGCCGTGCGGTTTAACTGCTCTATGGGCCGGGTCAGATATCTGGACAGTAAAAAAGCTGCCAGACCACCGATCACCAGCAGACCTGCCAGAGCAATACCATATTGCCGCATCATATTGCTCCGCTCTTCATAAATGCCGCTCAGGTCCTTCAGGATCCCAAGATATACCATATCTGCCGAATCCGTCGCCTGATCTGTGATAATGCTGAGCAGATAATAACGCGTTCCTACCTTGCGGACACCGTAGACCTGATCTGCACCGGGATCCATGGTGCGGATCATTTCTTCCGCAAGACTCCTGATCTCATCCTGTGGCAGTTTCAGGCTGCCCTCCAGAGTGATCGTGCCATCCGTTTCAAGGATCATACATTCCGTACCGTTCTGATCCGTCATCCGTTGGGTTGCGGAATTTCCCGCCTGTATCCCCGCGAATTCTGCTCCGTATTTTTCCATGTTCTGATACACCATATCATAAATGGTCTGAAAGAGCAGGTTCTCACGTTTTCCCTGCTCCGTCTCCCGTTCTAACATACGGTTAAAATAGAAAAACAGCATAAAGCTTCCAAACAGCATGAAGGCTGCCGTAAGAAGTGCTGTGATGGAAAAAAATAATTTATACGTGAACTTCATTCAAACGATACCCCACTTTATATACCGCTATAATAATATTTTCCCAATGTAACTTTTTCTTCAGCCGCTGCACATGCAGATCCACGGTCCGGCTCTGTCCCATATATTCGCCACCCCATACCGTCTCGTATATGGTTTCCCGATACAACGCCCTGTTTTTATTTCTGGCAAATAATAACAGCAGATCAAATTCCTTCGGTGTCAGATAGATTTCCTCTCCGTCCAGAGTCACTCTGTGGGATGCCGTGTCAATGGTGACATTACACGCCCGGATGACCGTCTCCGTCTTATGATATCTGCGCAGCACCGCCTCCACTCTGGCAAGCAGTTCTACGATCTCAAACGGCTTGGGCAGATAATCATCCGCCCCCATTCGGAGTCCTTTCACCTTATGTTCTGTAGATCCCAGCGCCGTCAGGAAGATCACCGGCAGCTCACAGGCTTTCGCATAATCCATCAGCTCATAGCCGTTGATCCCCGGCAGCATGATATCTAACAATGCCAGGTCATACTTCTCCCGTTCCATAAGATCTGCCGCGCTTTTTCCATCCGGCGCCCAGGTACACAGATACCCTGCCCTTGTCAGATTCATCCGGATCAGATTAGCGATCGGCTCTTCATCTTCCGCAATTAATATCCTGAACATTTCTTCTGCCCCTCATTCTATAAATTCTTATATTACTTTAACTCCTGATTGTATCCATTTTGTATCATCCAAAGCTATGCACTCTTTTCTTCTTAGTTCATACCATATAGTAAATGTTTTTACGGAAAGGACAGCTGATTGCTATGAAAGATTATTCTTTCGAGGAACCGTTTGAAAAATATCCTCTTGCCATGGCTTATGTCCCCTGGCAGCATTTTACCCAAATGTATGAAAATCTGGAAAAAGGATACAGGGCCGGTACTATTTTCCCCGAACTTGACAAACCCTTTACAGGAAGGAGATGTGTCAAATGAACAGTGAAGAAAAAAAGCTGCATGATATCGGCATCGCTGATTTCGTCCTGACAGATCTGATGCTGTATCTGGACACCCACCCTTCGGATCAAAAAGCCATGGAATACTTCAATCACTACGCACGGATCAAAACACAGATGGAGCGGGAATTCGCAAGAGATCATTACCCACTGCGCAAGGATCTCGCTGAAAGCAGCAGGGACTGGCGCTGGGGCAGTGCCCCTCTCCCCTGGGAAGGAGGCTGTAACTGATGTGGAACTATGAAAAAAGATTGCAATTTCCGGTAAATATCAAAGAACCCAACGCGAAGCTGGCGCAGGTCATCATCTCCCAGTACGGCGGACCGGACGGTGAAATGGGGGCCAGCATGCGTTACCTGTCACAACGGTATTCCATGCCTTATAAGGAGGTAGCCGGACTACTCACTGATATAGGGACCGAAGAGTTTGTGCATAGATGCTGTACGTTACAATACATTTATTTTGCATAACCACTTTTGCACTTCTTTTTTACATACTATAATATAAATAAAAAAAGAAAGGACGAAAAAGTATGATTTTCGTAAAACCAACTCCAACTAATGGCTCTCCAGATGATACTAACAATGGTACTGTCAATAACAACAATAATGCCGATAACGATGATAATGACGATGCTTTTCTTTCGCATTCCATCGAAAATGTAATCCGAAAGAAAAGCACCTATTCTGCAGATGCGGAAGAACGGAAAAAAAAGGCGGCTAAAATTGAACAACAAAAAGAACAGAAATATCAAAAAGACCTACAAGTTCAACAGGATCTGCTAACTCAGATGGAAAATTTTCGTGAATCCTCCGATGAATATGAGGAGCGGGGTTGATTTCTTCAGACGAATGTTTATCCTTTTCTCGTAAATTTTTCTCTATCAGCACCGGTCTCTCTTTGAGGTAACCTTTTTCCCGGGCGCCGGTTTGCTTTTTTCGTTATCTTTTTATCTGGTTGTACTTTTGCCGCTGGCTGTACAGCCGGATCATCTGCTTTCCTGTCTTGTACAGTATCATTCTTTTCATCATTTCTCACAGCCTGCATGGTGGGTCTCGCCTGCTGTGTAGGTTTCTCCGGTTCTTCTGCCCCAGTTTCTTCTGCAGCGTATTCCGGTTGCTGTATTTACTCTCTTATTCTTTCAGTGTGGTGAATGACTTGTTGTGTTTTGACCTTTTCAGGTGTTTCTGCATTTATTCCAAGCCTTTGCTGCCTGATTGTCGGCCTCCTGTTATCTCCTCTTTCGTTCTCCCTGTTTTCCTGCAGATTATCATGTCTGGTTGTTTCAAGCGGCATTTGCACTTCCAACGGTTGCTGGTTCTGCATCCCAGCATTGACGGATTGCTCGTTTCCATCAGGGGTTTTAACGTTTATAGTAATTTCTTTTTTCTCCTCGTCCTTCCTGTCTCCTAAAACCGGACGTTCCACAGCACCGTTGTCCCGTACATTATCATGCAGGCTGTCTCCAACAGCATCTACTACCATGGCAAGCTGGTTAAGGTTCCTTACCAGATCCTCCGATATCATGCGTATAGATTCACTGTCTCTTTTTTCTTCCTGTGTCTGTGTATAGGGCTGTGACGATGCTCTCCTTTGTCCAGTATCGCTGTTTTTAGAATCCATGTCAACCGATTCTCTGATAGATCCCGCTGCACTCCTTTTTTTCACCTTGCTTTGTGTAACTTTTGGCGGTGTCTCTTCCTGCGCTTTCGCTTCTTGATTTTTCAAAAAGGGATTCACAGTCCAAGACACCGGAACATTCTTATCCTCGACCCAGGATGCCACACCTTCTCCCGCACTAGCCGCCTTACCGCCGATCCACTGTGCCTTACCAGCAGTCCACTTTGCTGCGCTTTTGATTTCTTTTGCTGCCTTCGGCGCATCCGCATATACATTGCCTGAAAGCCGCATCCGGTTACGCAGATATCTGGGATTGGATACTCCCCGCTGCACCGTTGACATTGCCATTAACAGCTTATTCCGGTTCAGGAAGAGAGCGATTGCTATTGCGATCTGAATCGTTAGTGCAATTAGCCATCCAAACCCTACGGATCTCGACCATTCAAATACAAGTTCGTCAAATTTTATTAAAATTCCGATGATCATTGACAAAACCAATATACTTATCTGGGTCTCCAGAATCTTTCGAAGCCATCCGCCTATCAGTCCGTCATATCCTGGAAAAAGTGATACAATAAGAATTAAAGGCGCCATAAACAGATATACAATGGAAAGGAGCTGAAAAACCAGCTGTATCAACACTATAATGATGTATATACCACATTTCATAATGCAGGGGATGAGGTACAGAAATGCAAATCCAAGTCGTTCTGTAGCCCTATCCACGGAAAAGCTGCCGCTTCCATCAGCAGCTACCGTTTCTTTTCTCTCTGTTGCATCTGGTTTGTACGATAAGATACCAAGCACCTGATCATCACTTGCCGTATAACCGAACTCCATGGTCAGCCAGGGCTGATGCACCATATTGTTCCAGAGGATACCGGCAGCCTCTCCGGAAAAAGCATTAATATTATCTGAATAGCCATTCGCTGAATTCACTCCTACCAGTATTTCCAGACTAATTTCCTTTGTTATGTTGTTACCCATCGACAGCATAGTATCCGACATTGTGACAACCAAGATTGATAACATTACAATCGCTATTACCTTTACGATCTGCCCCAACGCTCCTGCAAGATCCTGGCGTACCATTCTCCCGATCAGCACGCAGAAGGCGGCGGCACATCCCATCAAAAAGAGGGGCTGGAAAATACTGTCATTCAGTGCCTGTTGTATTACAGATACCTGGGATCCAAACAGATCCACCAGATTGAGGTTGAAACTGACATAAAATACAACAATCATAAGATACGCCAAAATTCTTTCCACGAAAAAGAAGAATCTCGCCAAAGCATTCAGTCCTTCCATCGTCTTACCGGCCAGATACTCTCCTATTCCATCCGACAGCTCTACCTCCGCAATATCCAGGGAATAATTATCCCGGTATGCGGATCCCAGATATTTTGCATTGCCAGACAGATTATTAAATTCCTGTACCTCTCCGATTGCACTGGAGGACGCCGCTACTGGCTGCACCGGGAGTAGCAGACCCGTCAGGAAAGCTATTATACAAATTACATATTTGATCTTATATTTCATAATTGCTAATCCTCCCGAAAAGCAAAATTAGGTCTTCGAAAATACCGGAAATTACAACCTTTCATTGCCGGTGAAAAATGTCCTCCCGTAACCGGATTATAATCGTTACTGCCACTCAGCCGTGATATACCGACACGCCCATTGGGTAAATCCTCTGTGCCGTAGGCTCTTCCTGCACAATGGATAAAATATTTTGCCCCGTTGTACTCCCCGATATAAATGCCTACATGGTTGATTTTACCCTTTCCCAGCTTTGCCGGATCCTGTAAAAAAGCCAGGTCACCGATCTGCAGATCCTCCATGGATATCGGAGCAGTAGCATACCATTGCAATGCCGTACCCGACATGGCTACTCCATCCGGCACTCCACCACCGCTGACACCGGTGCCAAAGCACTGTATGTATACCCAGTCTACAAAACCGCTGCAGTCAAGCGGGCCTTTCGGCGATCCCTGAGAGGGAGACTTGCCTCCTATAAGATAAGGATGGCCAAGCAGGGATGCCGCTACCTGTGTCAGTTCCTGTCTGGTTACATCCCCGACTACAAGCTCTGGCAGTTCGATTTCATCAAACCCGTAAACATAGCCATATACCTGTGCCAGATACTGACTGTTATGCATGCTGAGAACTGTATCGCTGTTTTTATCCGTCAGGCCAATACGCTTTTTTAAAATTTCTTCATATGCTTCATTTACAGACAATGCCGGAAGATAGTCTGTATCCTCGTCCTGATCTTCTTCTCTTTTTTCCTGCAGGGCATTTAATACGTCCTGTATGGTTTTTCCAGCAAACCAGGATTCCGTTATATCCAGATATTCACAAATTCCGTCTGTTCCTGCATAAATTTTCTGATCCACATCCCGCCATCGTGTCACCTGATATTTCTGTCCGTTTTCCGTAATTTCTTCTTCATAGGCCTCCTGTTCTGTCACTGTGAGGATGCAGAACTGCAGCGACGTGATCAGCGGTTCTCTCTCCTCTATCCGCTGACCCAGCTGCTCCGCAAGCAGCACATCCGCCATAAGAGCTATATCCCAGGGCACACCCGTTTCAGAACAGATGGCCTGATAAGCTGCCGCTGTCTCATCATCTGCCGGGATGTACAGGCTGGACTCAGCCCCTCCATCCATGCATACCACAAAGAGTAAAAGCAACAGTAAAATACCGGAAAACATCGTTCCAAACAGCAACGTTATTTTGAAAAGGAACGCTTTTTTCATATAGACTCCTTTTTCAAAAGTTCTTCCATGTCAAACTCAAAATTCAGTTCATCCTCCATTGTTTCCGTTTGATTTTCTTCCACTTTTTTCTCCGACTGCCTGCTTTCTTCTGTCTCCGTCTGATCTATCTGTTCTGCTTCCTGCCCCCTCGCCTTCGGAGTGGTAGAAAAGAGATCTATGATATCCTGGAATACAGCATCAAAACGCAGTATTCCTATATGCCTGTCAAGATCCTGGAAAAGACATTCCCCATTTTTCAGATTCTTCAAAACTTCCTTGTTCTCCTGTGTAGCTTCCAGATCCATGTATTCACACATCCGTTCCGCTTCCCCGTCTGTCGTTGTCTGGAAACAGAATTTATAGGATATGGTATTCTTGATTCCTTCACTGGGAATATCCGTAACGGAATGTCCATTAAAGATACACCCTGTATAAAGAGATCTGCCCATACGGGATAAGTAATCAAACAGTTTGACTCCCTCTGCAGTCTTTCCCAGCATCCAGGATTCATCGAACAGGACTACACTGAACACATCCCTTTTTTCCAGGGCAAATTTCTTGGCAAAGTGGGATGCCACAGCCATCAATACAAGAGACTGCAGTTCTTCGCTTGTATAATTATCCTTCGGTGTGCTGGGGCTTGGCATTTTCAGATTTTCAATCTGTAAAATATTCAGCCGGTTCTTCAAAGTGATCGCATCTTCTGAACCATCCCCGAATAACAGTCTGGACATTCCTGTCTCTGCCTGCAGTCCCAGACGCCTTGCAAGATATCTGGCCCTTTCCGACAGTTCATCTTCCCTGGGAAATTCCTTCAAAATTGCAATCAGTTTTTTCATAGATGGAACATCTTCATCGCGCATGATACGCTGTGCTTCCAGTATAGCGGTATATTCTTCGGACGCCGGCGCTATACGCAGCAGTTCCGATATCACATTGATCGCCAGCTCATCAGCTTCATCCCGGTTATCCAGATACATATTATAGGGATCCAGTTTGCCCTGATTCGTTCTGTCCGGGGATAGCGTTACCAGAGAAATCTGCCCCTGCAGAAGCGGGAACTGCTCTACCCAGTGGCTTCTCTCTCCTTTCGGGTCAAAGATCAGACCATAGCCACCATACAGAACCGTCAGAAACAACAGCAGGTTTGCATTAAATGATTTACCAACTCCCAGATTACCATAAAAAGTCGCGGATGCAGATTTGTTTAGCAGGCATGCCCTGCCCAGATCCAGAAATACCTGTTTTCCTTCTGCGCCGGTTGTCCCTATGTAAGGGCCTACATGGTCTCCCAGCTCATGTGTAGCTCCTATGATTCCGCTGCCCAGCGTGACTGGCGTTAATGGCATGGTATAATCCCCTGTCAGTACTCCCATTCCGGGAATACACTGCATGAAAAGCTTCAGTTGATCTGCCAGCGGACGCTCTATGCCAAAAGCAAAATCTTCATAAATGCCACGGACTGTTACCGCCTTTTTCTCCATTTCTTCCAGATTGTCTGCTGAAATGCCAATCGTGACTACCGTTTCCAGCAACGGATATCTCTGGCTTTTTAATTCAGCTTCCAGGATATCTGCATATTCTTTTCCATCTGCCAGATCATCCGGGATGTCTCCACCCGCCCCCGCAATATGCTCCATCTGACTGTCTATCTCCATCTTTTTGGATTCAACTTTACGAATCGCTTCCCGATAGTCCTTGGTTTTGATGTGAATACAGACCTCCGCCTGCACATTCATCTGCTGCAGCATATACAGCCACTCATTTCCCGGGTGCTCCAGTACTTCCGGAATATGGGTAAACACAAGAAAAGTCTGATAAGAAACTCTGTTCTTATCATGTACTACCTTCAAATATCTTTTTTCCTGATGGATGCTCCCGGAGAAAAGACTTACGATATCCTTACTGTAAGGATGCAGTATCTTTTCCCCATTTTGTGTCTCGTCCTGGTCTGCCACCGGATTCCAGATATGTTTATCCCTGTCCGCATAGAATAAATGATTTCCGGATATTCCCCGGAAACTCCCCCGCCGGATCAGCCACTGTAACTCCAGACCATCTACCGGCACGAGCTGTAGTTTTTTATTCTGCGAATAAAACCATTTATCAGCCATGTCTGCACAATGTGTCAGCCGGGTTTCCAGTATGTCCCTGGTGTCTAATGCCATGAAGGTATTAATGGCATTTACCGGATCCTTAATGAAATACTGAAAACCCTGCTTCAAATCCGATAAAAGTTCATATTCCCCGCTGTCCGACAATTTCACCACAATGTAGGAGGAATAGTCATTTGCATCTCCCTGATTTCTGGTACTCTTGGTCAGATATTTTTCTGTTTCATTCAGGTGAAAAAGTGCCCCCTCATAAAGCGGATCTTTTTTATCCAGGTGATGCCTCAGAGACTCGAACTGCCCCTGTATATCCTGTTCGATGGGCAGCATAAGTATCTGTGCTTCTGACAGGATTCCGCTGAGGAAACGTGCCGTTTTGTGCAGTATCTTAATTTTTGCATCATCGTCCAGAAAGTCATAATCAAAACCACTCAGCTTATATACCGCCCATGCACTCTTATCCTGGTTAAAAATTATATTTTTTGTAAAAAACGAAATGGGACACTGATACATCCTTTTCCTCCATTATTCCAGCCTTCTGCCGCAATTCCAGTTGATTCTTACTGTCACTCCATGGTCTCTGCAGGTTCGGAACCGCTCGATGCATTCCTTTCTGGTAAACAGGAACCGCAGATAGCCGCAAAAATATTTCACCGGATTTTTTCCATCCAGTTTTACTTTCATGAGATATTTTACCGTAACATACGGCAGCATGCCGTAGCGGAGCACTACCGGTATGTTGTTCAGGATTGGAAATATCCGGCCCATTACCAGCATTGCTCCTACTACAGCTAAAAACTCCAATACCTCATACGGTGCTATCGGAAACGGCAGTACTATATTCTGGAACGCATATATCTTTTTTTCCACAAACCATACTTTACGATAAGAGTACACCGTCACACTCTGTTTCTTTTCTTCTGCCATGCAAAGCTCCTTTATTGCAATACAGTACCCATAATCTTTTCCCCGATATCCGATAAGGTGGTAGGATTTTTAATAAAGTAGCAGACAACTGCTCCAACAATAATAGTCGTGACTACACCGATCGTGTTCTTTTTCGCCGCCATCACAACTGCTCCGACGATAAATGCCACCAACGCTACCCAGAAGATCTGATCCAACATCCAGTTTGCTCCATTCTGGCCGTAATTGCCGCTGGAAGCAAATGCCACCATACTGTTGCTGATCAATAATGCAAGTGTGGAAATTCCCATCATGATACTTTTTCCCTGCATTGTTCTTTTCTGTTCCTTTTCATTTTTCCTCATATTATGTTCCTCCTATTTTTATTTATCTTAACGAATGATATTCATCCGCAGGACACTGATTAAAAATTTACATCGTTGTTCTGGCAGACATAGACTGGATATAGTACTTTCCATCACTGCCCCTTACAACATTGAGCCGGACCTTCTGCCACCGCTTTGCTCCATTTACGACATCAGATATTTTATATTCTGCGATGCATACGATCATACTCTCCTCCTGATAGCAGCGAACGGATTGCATACGATCAAATGTATAACGACCATCCAGCCCTATAAATTTGCTTCGGTCCGCATCCTGACTCAGATAATAGTCAATGACTGTTTCATCCTGCTCGTAATAGGCCTTCAGGAAACTGGTAACTGCCATTCCTGCTCCTGCAGCAGTCTGTTCGTCTGCAGCCTGTCCACTGTATTCCTGAATCTGATAATCTTCCATAAACGTATTATCATTTACAAACATGGGGAGCCCGTCCACCACCATCTCGCCATCCCGTGACAATACCGGAACTTTCATTCTGGTTTCTGCGCTCTCCTGTGTAGCTTCCTGTTCCCTGTAATACTCATACTGCACTTCCGCCAGCACATATACGTCAAAATGTTCCTTGTCTAGCTGATCCATGCGGTATGCCTGCACGTACACCGCCTTCTGCGCACCCTTATATATTTCCGTATCGCTCACATTTGATGTAGTTGTGATATACTGTTTCAGACGTTCCTTATAATCCTTTTCTTCCCCTGCAGTGTATGTAAGATATTCATATACAAAGTTCTGGGCAAAGCTCAGTACCTCATTATTCAGCTTCTTTTCCGTCACAAGTTCCTTTCTAAAGTCGCTGATTACCTGTTGGGCTTCCGTCAGTGTGTCTGGTCGGAATGTCACGATTACGCCCCGGACAAAGAAGAAAATAAGCATGATCCATAATATTGCTCTGCCCACACACAACAACGTGTTTTTTCGCAAAGTTCCGCCTGTTCTTTTTCCTCTTTTTGTTTCCTTATGTTCTCCGGTGTCTGTTTCTCGTTTCCCGTTTTTTTTGTAAAATTCAAAAGTCCTCCTATTTTTGTTCTTCTCCATGCCTTGTCTCCTTCGTCATTAAAAATCTCCAAAATTCAGATTCAGGTCCTCTTCATCCATCCGTCTCATCTCTTCTTCGATTTCCCGACTGTTCATGCCTACAAATGGATCTTCATAAGAATTCTTTTCTTCACCACTCGTTTTGACTGCCGTCACCTTTTTCTCTTTTCTTCCGGATCGTACCACTTCTGCCTTTTTGTTTTCATTTTTCCGCACCGGTATCTTATGTTCTGGTACTTTATATACCGGCGCTTCCGTCAACATTTCTCCCTGATCCACGCAGACCTCATGAAGCATTGTCTCATCATCAAAGTAGAAACTCTGAAATTCTATAGTTTCATTTCCAACCTTGTAAAGAAATCTACCCTTAATATCAGGAAGATTTACCGCATCTGTATTTCCCAGGACAATCTCACTGGCGGTTTTATCCGCAAAACGCCCTGATATTCGGACCGGTATATTATTTTTAATCTGACCGGTTAATACATTAGCATCCGGACGCTGCACTCCCATAAATAAGTTGATCCCTGTTGCCCTGGACAATCTTGCCAAAGTAGATAATTTCCCTTCAATCTGTTCATATATCTGTTTTTCTTCTTTTGCCACGCCTTTTTTGTCCAACATTTCTGCCAGTTCATCGGTGAACACCCCTATACGACAAAGATTTTGCCTGGTTTTTTTATTGTATTCATCGAGATTCTTAACCTCCAAGTCCCTGAATACATGCAGTCTATATTCATTTTCCTTCACCAGCAAATCCAGAACCTGAAGTGCACGTTCTCTTTCCGTAATAACCTCTCCATATTGTTCATACTGTTTTCCGAACTCTACACCTCCCTTGAAGTCTATCATATAGACTCGAGCGCCCTGCTCAATCATCTGCCAAAGCAGGCAGCGTAGTATCACTGACTTTCCGGATCCGGTCTCACCCGCAACCAGTACATGTGGTACACGGTTCAGGTTAAAAGATATTGTATCCAATGCACTGATTCCTAGTGTAAGAACACCATTTTTGTCATTCAAATATTCCTCTGACCATTTCACCATCGTAGGTATCTTATAATCCGATGGTAACGTAGTTAATTTTACTGTCCGCTTATTTCTCCCGTTTTCAATTTTTATGATACTGCAGTCCAGAGCAGTCTCCAGACGTTCCCGGGAGGAGCGCCATTCCGACAGCGGAATCGTAGACTGGAAAAAAAGCAGTATCTTTTTACCCTCTTTGCTGCTACCGGCATATTTCGGAAATTTACCATTCTTTCCCTTGAATCCGATATCTTCAAAGCATTTGTCATAATTTTTTTGTCCCGTCTGCCCGATCAGAAACAGATAGATCACCGGCGCTGCCAACAGCATCAGATAAATTCCCTGCTGCAGCCATTCCGGGATAGTTTCCGGGATCATTCTGCAGACCATAGCTTTTTCTGTGATACAGATCACACTGAACACCAGAGTGATCCCGATTCCAATCAGATACCACTTGTTTTGTAATGCTTTCCGCAGGCCATGCCAGACACCCATTATAAAGCCCTTAAGCATTTGTATCAGAAGGAGCAAAATACTTTCCAGCAAGCTGTTAAGTTCTTTATCCATTGTTTTTCTCCTGTGCAATCCATCCGCTTTAATCCATCCGCAGTTTCCGGTTATACAGATATCTTTTTGTCGTAGAAAATCTTACATGCCGCATGCTGCGCTGCACCTCTCTGTCTGCCTGTGCCGCAGGCATCACCGCTTTTAACTCCCGTCTGCTGAGTATCGCATAAATGCGGCGCAGATCATGACATTCCATTCCCAGGCGTCCTGCTTCTTTTCGCATCGTGGCTTCACTATAAAACAGCTTCTCTCCCTGTGTAGCCTGTACCCTAGAAACATAGTCCTGTAAACGATCATACAAATAGGGATCCTGCCTGCACGTAATTTCACCCCCGTGCCCACCTTTACCATTCCGGACTGTGACCGTTATACGTCCCTCCGTAAATGCCAAATCCGAAGGCCTGAGATCTGCAAGTTCAGATACCCGTAGCCCCGAGATTACAGCGAGACGATAGGCATATTTCAATTTTGGATTCTCAATCTGATTGATCTTACGCATAGTAGTCTTCAAATGAATCACTTTTCCCGGCTTCTTCGTATAATTTCTCTTTTTCAGGCTTTCTTCTTTGAAGTATTCTTTTGCAGGCATCTGTAGCTGCGGATAGCACTCTCCGAACAGCCGCAGCGCATTCTTTGCAGCGCTGAACTCATTTTGGGTCCGGAATCTCTGCGGAAGTTCTTTCTGAAGGTATTCCAGCGACAGTTCTTCCACCCGGTTGATCTCTACTCCCTGGAGTAATTTCACCATGCAGGAATAATATTTTCTTGCAGTGTTGGCCGTAAGCTGATCGTATAAAAATTCCTTATACGGCTCTAAAATGTCATACTTCATCCTTTTTACCGTCAGTTCCGCCCTGCGTTTTCTGTTTCTTTTCCATTTCCGCCCGTTCTCTCTTCGCCTGTTCCCATGCCCAATCCGAATTTTCCTGTATCAGCCGGTTTAAATTTTCGTCTAAATTTAATCCTTTCATTTATGCATCCTCCCTTGGATAAAAGTTGTACTCAAATCCATATCTTTTCACATTTCTTTGATACCAGTTATGAATAACTTCCAACTGTGCCTTTCTGTTTGCTTTCTCATAGGCTTTTTTAGAAGTATATTTTTTTCGTGCCATTTCCAGTGCGATTTCTCTCATCGCGTCCTGCATTCTTGGTGCACTTCTCAGGTATGCCTTCATCAGTCCGTGAGGGTTGGCATTTTTCTTTGCCTTTATGCTGTATGTACCTTCTTTCGCTGAAGCTCTCAGTTCCTTCATTCCAAGACTGAGAAAAGAGATATCCGCATCCGAAAAGGTACCGCCGTACTCCGAGGGATGATTATGTGTTACTATTTTCCCCCGGGCATACTGCTGTGTTTTGTCATCTACAGCACAGCTGTGTTCGTCTCCCTGGAAAGCTCTCGTTACGTATCCGTAATCATCCAGTACCTGTACCTGCTCTCTTGTCTCCTGCAGTTTTTTTCTTTCCAGATAATCCAGTGTCTTCTCTGCATTGGTAAATCGGCTGCCGCGATCCATCGGTGTCATACCTGCCACATTCAACTCTTGTATTTCGGCATCTTGAGATCCATATGGTGAAACCGCTGCTATGATTTCTACACCGAAACTACTTCCTCTGCCTCCCATCTTCCATTTCCAGCCTTTCTGATTTTTATAATAAAAAAGCCTTACGAACTCTATGGTTATCATAGAGCCGTAAGGCTTATGGCAAATACTGACGATTTGAACGCAGACCTCTCATTCCAAAGTGTTCTACCCGACTTAAACTATATTTGCTCTCTATGATTATGCCATATTTTCTTAACTTTTTCAAGCAGTCTGACATCTGAAATACTTAATGGATCATGCTGATTTTCAGAGTTTTCCGAATGCAAATACCCTTGATGAACATGCCACTGCTTATTTTTCTTGTCAAACTCAATTACCCTGTTTCTCCGGTTGTTCTCATCCATCTGAACAATTCTGAGAATCTCTTCACCACCAATTTGTACATACGTTCTCCCATTGGTCATTGTTTCCATTAACGCTTCATAATTTTTTCCTGCATTAGTGACAAATTTTATATTTTCATACTCCAGTAATATTTTGTACTGGGTTCCATATGCATTGCCTTTTTCGCTTATTCCGCTGCTGGCACCACGCCCACCGAAAAACTGTAAATTTATTACCATTGCGATATTTCTGCCTCATGAAACCTTTCACTAAATGCTTTGATTCTGACAATGTCCCCTCTACATTCTTCCGGCACTGCTCCGCAGAAGATAACGTGTGTCGGTTGTAATCTGTCCATCATTTCAAAATAACCTGCCAAAAAAAGATCTCTACGCTTCCTGCTGTTTTGAGTTCCTATCGAAGAAACAGCAACGACTCCTTGTGTAGGTTCCCCGTCAAAGCACCAGTGAAAAGAATCTCTGTCACTCCAGCAGATAGTTGGTATTACATGAAGTCCTTTTTGCTGAAGATAAGCGCCAATCCAATGCTTCCTATAGTGATTATAAATCTGCAATGCTTTCGGGAAATCGGTATATAGGCTGAAATCCGGTGTCATGATGCTGTCATAACTGGAAAGCATTGGTACATAATAATCGATATTTCCCCAAAGCCGGGTAAACTGATAATCCTCTAAAAAAAAGTGAATTCCTTTCCCTCTCCGGTCTTTTACAGAAGACGCATAATTGAAGCCGATCCAGTCACAATATTTGTATTCCACCGGTTCTAATATCGGGATGTCATATTCTCCTGTTACCGAAAAACTGCCTTTATTGATATTTTCATAATTCCTCTTCTGCTTCTCCTTCCAGCTCACCTGGTGTACTCTCCTCTTCTGACATCCTATCCTGCCAATGTAATAATAAGTAACTATCCTTGCTCCTGTTATCCAACATAATGCTTCTGTCCATATCTGCAGTCCGTATCCGGACTACAGATAGAATGCAGTCGTTCCATATTGCACATGCCAAACACGCATATGCAATATTCCACTCTGCATTATGCTATATAACTACGTTATATAGCCTATTATCGTGACGTACATATTTTTTTACTATTTTCCTAATATTTCAGCCATTACATATGGACATTTTCCCACGATTAAAAATCCCCTTATGAGCACTATATATGTACATTACTTTTTTCAGCATTTTATGGTTTTTTCATTTCATAATTAAGATTCCGAATGCATTCATATCTCTGTATATTGATGACGACCAGCGGTCGATATTGATTATTAATACAAATTCTTTTCGTCAGCCTTTTTTCTTCCGCATCGATCCACGCCAAATCTTTCCAGTATTTTAATTTATTCGTAGCTGTTTCATATTTATTTTTGTTCAGCAGATCTATCAGTGCCTCTTTTTCTACTAACAGACTGCCTTTTCGTACCATAGGCAAAGTATCCTTCGATTCCCTGTTTCTGGTCACAACCTCCAGCAAATACTCACATACCGCAAGGTATTCTTTTATCAGCAAATTTAACATTTCTGTTGTCTCCTTATCTTAGTGGCAATAGAATGATAGAATCCGTATGCACTGTCAAGACTTTCTGTCATTTTTTCTTTTTTTATTAAAAAAATGGGAAAAATTAAAAAAATATAAAATAAATTTCGTTCAGGATCTGTGTTCATACTTTTTTTCTTTCTCCCATTTTTCACGGTAATTCCCGCGATCATATTTTTTTAATTTCCTAATATCATTTTTCCTGTTTTTAGATGCTTAAATTATCAATTATTTTTTTTGATAAAAAATATGCTCTCGCTTTTCCACTTGAGAACAAGCACTTATTGCCTTCCACGCGTATAAAACCCAGCTGTTTACAATAATCAATAAACTCCTGTATTTCTAGTTCAGATAACCGTTTTACGTAATCTTCAAACACATTTTTCTCCACACGGTAATATACCTGGGCTGATTGCGTCGCATATTTCGTTTCCATAAATGCATCATCACTTTTTAGAGCTTCTAATATCACGCTGAAATCCCGCAGGAAGATATTCAGATTTCCTCCAATGCTTTCACTTCCTTCTTGTTCCTGAATTCTTTTCAGTCCCTCTTCTAGCAATTGTAACTGATTTTGCTTGTGACGAATTCCCACTTTTGTTTCCTGAATTTTAATCAATAATTGTTTTTTCTTTTCCCTTACTCTTTCGTATTCTAATACACCCTGTTCCATCTAACTTACTCCCTTCTAAATTTTATTTGAAAAACCATAAAGTAGCATAGCCACTGCTATATATGGAATCAAAGGCACCGGTCTTTTCAGTCTTCCATTTTTCAAAATATTCATTTTTCTGATCTGATCGATCAGTTCTATTATTACTGTCAGCAGCATGAACAATAAATAATCTATCAGTTTCTTACCACATCCGTTCCCAGCCAGATATACAGCGCATAAAATATATGCCAGGCAATCGGATCCACCATACAGCCGCCGGAATATAAGGAGTTGTATACCGACAAAAACAATTAAATTAATTATGCTATCTGCCCCAGGATTATCATAAATGAGCCATAATATACCACTAGCTAATCCAGGAGCATATATTATATCCGGAATCAGCTGGATATAGTGATCAATCCATGCAGCTAATACCAAAGAACTTAACATATACGCCTGCAGTAATTGCATTACCTGTTTATTCGGATCTCCCATAACGATTCCTAACAGCGATAAATACATAAAAGCTATTAAATGCTGCCATTTACAATATTTACTCTGCAGAGTATCACACAGTCCGGGATCCGGATCCAGCAGCTGCAGTTGCCAGCCTATCCGATAGCTGCCATATGCCTGCAGGATCCACAATATCACAGACATTATCATTACCTCAAACGAGTACGGAACTCATCCAGTACAGTACCGGATACTCCGATTACGCTGATTGTCGGATGATCCTCCAGCTTCTTGTCTCCCTTATACGCACGTACCGTTATCTCCAGATTCTGATTCTCCGGCGTATAAAGCGGCACCATAAACTGTAAATGCTCCGTGATCATATATCCCGGACAGTCTGTATAGTCATATACTTTGTTCAGAGTCGGATCCAGTGCAGTCATGCTCTCCGGGAAAATAACTTCCACCCGGTCGGCATAGCCCCAGGTCGTAAACGTAAGTATTCCGCTTTCTCCACATTTGAATATAGGATCGTGCGGGGAAAGAATACGTTCTACGCTGCTTGCCAACGCAAATTCCGTCGTTCCATAGCTTAGACTATTTTCGTTTCCAACATTGTCCACAGCATACCCCAGCAGCGTGAAATCTCCGCTAAAAATAGGCTCGTCATTAGTAATTGTAATATTAATGTATCCATTCTCATCCGGTGTGTAGGTTTTCATCACAGCATTATCAGAATTGCTGATTACGATATAAAAATCCTTTACTCCGCTCAGTTCATCTTCTGCGCTCGCCCGAATTGTAATTGATCCATCCCGCCGGTCAATCAGATCTCTGTCTTCCATTATTTCCAATCCGCGGATCACCGGCGCTTCTCCGTCCGCTATTAAAGTGATCTTATTCTTTTCATCCAGTTCATGCGCCGAGTACACTTTATCCGATTCTTTGTCTGCTTCCGCAACCGGAATAACCTGTATCGTCTGTCCAGACAGATCTCTGCTGATTGTAAATTTCTGTACTCCCATAAGGTCTCTGTTTTTGTTAGATCTCACTGTGTAAGAGTATGAATATTGCTGCAGCGCCGTTGTGCCATACGTCGAATAAGCCAATCCATTTGCATCTGTCCTGATGGATGTATCTGCTATCTCAGTGGATGCTGTGCGGATTATATTTCGGGCTACGCTGCTATCATCTGATACAGTCTCGTAGATAGTCTCGTTAAGTTGGTATCCCCGGCTTGCCGTACCATCCATATAAGCCTCATTTTTTAGGGTAAATGGAGTACTGCCATCGGCACGCACGTACCAACTCTTATCCGTTGCCGGATATACATTATCTGCAGATGCATCAATGACCAGCTGCTTCGTATAAAGCTTCCATAGTACATCTTTGGCGTCAATGAGGATATGCGTTGTCTCACTGATATTTCCAGCCACATCGACCGCTGCAATATGCAAATACTGATTGTATTCTGCCGTTACCACATTTACATGAGGAACCTGTACATAATTTGCATTGCCGGTAACAACCGTATCCCCATTTTGGTCTACGAGATAGTAATAGCCCATCACGCCACTAACCAGCGTGTTTTTCGTAACATTAGATCCGCATAGCATTGATGTGCTTCCCGTTAGGTAAGATTCCACTTTATGGTAATAATCCGTACCATTATCGCTTGGCACCTGCCATGTGACGCGAATCGATTTTCCATCCAATGGCTCTTTTGTAACCTGATCCGATATCTTGTCCGGGGCTGCAAAGTCGGTCGCCGTAACCCCGGCAAGATCCAGGCTTTCCTGATAGCCAATGGCCTTTGAGTGAAGTTCCGCTACACCAGATCCGCTGCGCACTCCACTATATGTTTCATACATCATGGCATAAGCTGAACTTACGTAATTGCTACCGCCGTATGCCGGTTTTGATGACAGTATCTGGCCATTGTACATACCACATCGATACCCTACGATGGTAGATGTCGTTTTTCCACAGGTTAAATCATAATAACTATCATCTATTTCCTTTTCCCAGTTTGGATTAAAATTACCACATGCTCCATACGGGTTTCCGGGAAAATGAGCATTTGGACCTTCTTGACAATTACTGCAGCACAGATTATCTGTCCATGTTACTACCCTTTTATTTTCAACGTATTTGGTATAACATCCACCATACCTGTCTCTGGATCCCACGTGCGTATGATAAACATTACAACTTGCCACATGATAATGGTCTATTCTTTCTCCAGCTGTACCACCCTGATAGCCACCGCCACCTCCGGCCATACCTGATTGTCCATTATTTCCGTTAATAACACTCGCTGCACTTCCTCCGGCATTTCCGTTGCCATGTGAAAATGCTCCGCCACCTCCACCAGCAATCATAAGAGTGCCTTTTTGGTTGGACACGACAGAAGTCATGCCCCCACCATTGCCAAAAGAAGAAGCGCTACCGCCACCATTGTAGCCATTTTGACCACCAACTACGTATGTTAAGACCTCACCTTTTCGCAACCAAAATGTTCCGGTAACACTACCTCCATAGCCTCCGGTATAAGAACCATAGCTTTTTCCCTGTGCTCCCAGTGCATCTATAGTGTAGAGTCCGGTGTACGGTACCGTGTATTGTTTGGATTGTCCTTCAAAGTTGTATGCCTGGTTAATGATCGTTGTGCTACTGATATCATTAGCACTATTGACCCGGATCCATGCCCCGTCCTCTCTCTTTTGATAGACAAGATAGGTCTTATTATTCTGATCAGACTGTGACCAGGATAAATCTACCGCACCTTTTCCGTCGTTTGCATCATAGTTATCCACTGACTGCAGTCTTAGATCTACCCATTGCGCATACAATGTCATATCTTTGGATGGTATAATTTGATCCCCAGCTCCGCCAGCCGGCAGACTAAAATCCGGATCATAATACCAACCGCCGAATGACCAGCCATCCTTGGTCGTAGACGGTAAAGTAATCGGGTCGGGCTGATACGCAGCTTTCAGCGTATCTACATTTCCATCCGGAGCCGTAAATGTGTATATGTTATCTTCCAACCACCCTCTAAAAGGCTGCTCTCGCATCCATTCAACAAAATGCTTCATCCCTGCAATAGTTTCTACCGGCGATCCACCATTCGCTACAAAGGCTACCTGATAGCCATCTGGCGCCTGAATTAGATCCGCCTGTAAGACATAATTTTTCAAATATAACTGCGTAATTGATTGTTTATCTAATCCGCTATATTTTCCCCCTGCGGCATCAATTACCAGTGTGCTTTCACTTTTACGCCACTGTGCATATAACGTAATTGTTCCATTATCTGTTTCTGTCCACGTAGACTCATTTTTGTTATTCCAGTCCGCGCTTGAGAGATTATAGATTTCTTCTTTATCTGCATAAGTGGTGCCTGATCCATCCGGTTTTGTATTCCACCCAGTAAACACATATCCGATCCGTGTGTAACCGTTAGCAGTTAAATGAGTTACCGGAGTTACCGTCTCCCCTTCATACGTTGTGGCATTATTGTACATATGGTAACTGGTATCCATATAGCCACTATAGTCATCTGCTCCTGTATTGGGCTTATAAATGACTCTATACTGGTTCCAAGAAATCTTTTTACACCAGTGCGCAGATAATCTCTCTCCCTGCTCTAAGTTCCGGCAAAAAGGACAAAGGTAATAATAAAAAACACGATTTTTTTCGCTTCCAAGATCTAAGTACTGTATTGATTTTGCCGCATCCCTGGACATATACATGTTCGCATAAGCAATCACTTCTCCGCAGTCCGCACAATACGCCATCCAGCCGGAATTATAATTTCGTAAGCATTTATGGCGTCCATACTGTATTCCGTGGTACAAGTCATTATCTTCCGGATATCCATTATGGATACATTGTGCCGGGCGATGTGATACCTGCCAGTATCCAATCGGGATCTCTCCATATCGACTGACCTTATAATAATGCTCCCCAGTATTCAGGGCTCTGAGGGATGACGTAATCCCAGTGGATACCCGGGTATCCGCATCATACCAGGTATAGTCCCGGTCTCCGGCACATGTTGTCCAGGCTTTTCCGTCCGGGCTGAATGTCACATAGGGACTGTTATAAATCGTCTTTTTTGCTGCTGCATCTACTTTTTGTCCTGGTAGCAGCATCGCAATTCCCAGCGCCAGCAATCCCATCTTTGCAGCTAAATAGCGCTTTTTTCTTATCATCTGTATCCTCCTTTTTCATTTATCAATGTCAACTGCATATGGAAACCGGAGAATAAAAAAATCCGAGTGAAGCATACTGCTCTACTCGGACGAATATTGTCGATATTTAATTTATATGGTATGATATAGATCTGGGAAAGTTAAAGAGCCAAGGCGGCTGCCCCTCTCCGGAGGGTTCACCCTCCAGCGTTATGAAAGGAGGGCGATAAGATGAATGTTACATATGCGGATTTATTCCAATTTTGTATGTTTATCGTTGCTCTTATTGGTCTGTGCTATCAGATCTTTAAGGATAACAAAAAGAAATAGCCGCCACTACTGCAATAGTGACGGCTGTTTTTAGTACTAAACAGTTATTTTGCTATTTGGGGTAGCCGCCTCTTTGGCTTTCCCTTTATCTTTACTATACCATCACTCTCGGATCATTTCAAGTAATTTTATACAGCAAAACCACCCAAAACTTTGGCCAGTAGAAGGGTGGTCTTTGCTACTCAACTTATTTTGGTCAACCCACCTTGTGGGGCGGTTGTTCCTTTTATATATAATTGCACCCTTATCCCTGAATGGCAACCTCTTTCTGCTGTTCGCTTTCTTCCATCAGTTTGATTGCATCTCGATGGAACTCTTCCAGCTCCTCCGGTGTCAGGACATCTTCCTCCCCTGTCCATACTACCGTATCTCCGTCCAGTGTTACCGTCTCTCCATCCGGATTCACTGACCGTGCCGAATGTATTTCGGCCCCAATATACTGATCCTTTGTATTCTCCATTTTTCTCGTCTCCTTTCCTGTTTTACTGTGATACACCACATCTGCTACAATAGGTACGTTCCTTTTCTACAACCGTATGGGTATCTTCATCCCAGGCTTCATAAGTTCCAGTTGTCCACTCATGCTCCGTACCATCAAATCCAGCACTTCCTAATACGTTTCCACAACTTGTGCAATAAGTTACGACGATACCATGCTCATCGCAGTACGTTGCATCCACTTCAACTCTGGTTGCCGGAGTGTGAGGTAATGCCGGCTCTGTACCATCCCCTCCATTTGCTCCGCAAATTGTACATATCAGATTGTAATATCCACCGCCGTTACAAGTAGGTTCAGAATTCCAGTATGACTTAACAAAATTATGATTACAGGGAGCTGCCGTTGGTTCCGGGGTAGGAGCTGCCGGTTTTGCTGTGGCTGCAGGAGTCTCTTTCTCTGCAGGTGCAGCTGTGGCGGTTGTTCCTGTCTTATTGCTATCGCCGGATGGCTTGCTGTTGCTTACGGTTGCTGTCGCCGATCCTGCAGTAGCTGTTGCCGGCTTCGGAGTTGCCGTTGCCTTAGGTGTCGCAGTTGCTGCTGTTTTCGGCGTTGCTGTGGTCTCCGGCTCCTTTGTCGCTACGGGCTTAGGAGTCGGTGTTGCCGTCTCAGTCACTACCGGCTTCCCCGTCTCCGTCGGCAATAAAGTGTCCACAGCCGCCTGTGCCTCTGCAGTGATATCAGGCTCCCTTGTTTCCGTCTCAGCCATTATCACTTCTGCAGCATCCTTATCCTGTGCCTTCCCACATCCTGTAAAAGATGTGACTGCCAGTGCCGTCACTAATATAGCACAAATAATCTTTTTTTTCATTCTTCGTCCTCCCAGACATTTCAGCCTTTTTCTATGTTTATTGTATAAATATAGTCTTCTTTTTTGTGTCCAATAGTACGGACTCAATTCTTTGTTTTATCTTTTTTGATATGATTATTATATCATTTTGCAGAATATCTGTATACATTTTACGGAATTTTCTGTTTCGATATTTTGGACAAAAATACCGATAAAACAAAGAAGTACAGAGACCTCTATATATTACATGACAATTCTCGTCAAAATCTTACAGTCCATCTTCCAGTTTTTCGTCCGATTTCCATATGCAGTTGTCAAAGATCATCACAGCAAATATCGCTGTAAAGTGGGGGGCAGGGCTCGAACCTGCCGGTCATCAGACCCGATTTCTTTGTCACACCCACTGACTATCTATTCGCAGATTTTTACAACACGCAGAGAACCCTGTGCCAGTGCAGCATAAAAAGCTGCTACATTATCGTTATCCATGTAGATATTTACTCTTTGTGCCGGAGTCGTAGAGTCAGATGTACTGATCACCGCACCGGCAGAGTCAAATACTTCCTGGACAAACACATTTCCCCATACAAGGGATGCTGCCGTATCTGAAGATGCGTCTGTCCAATTATCATCTGTGTTTGCCAAGGACTGTGAGGTATCCCCTTTATTGGCATTTTCATTTACCTGATAGATATTGATTCGGTCTCCGGATCGCAGAACGCCTCCCACCACCTGATACAGATCATCGGCCTTGAATCCGGCCACTACCGGCTGCGTCATATCCTTTGTGATGTCATTAACAGCAGTAAACATCCCAGTGGTAATAATGGATCCCTGATCTACTGCATATACGCTGATCAAATCCGTTAGATCTTCTGGATTACTTACTGCGCCGGACGGGATCAAAGATTTATCTACCTCTTTTTGAGTGATATAGTCTGCCGTGATCAAAGTGCCTTTGGGTACCGGCTTTGTGGTTACATAAACCGACCCTTTTTCATAGTCTGATAATGCTGTTTTTTCCGCATTCAGCATAACTGCATATACAATAACTGCCACCAGTAGAGATACAATGATTACACCAGGCAGAATGCTTCTTTCTTTTTTATCCTTTTTCATTTTCGCTTGTCCAATCCTTTAATTATTTTTTACAACATCAACCAACTTATCTTTTACTGCCGGAACCGTCACACCAAAGTATCCTGTCACCTGATAACTGATCCGGCTATATATGCTGGTAGAATTGATGACTCTTCCATTAGGTGATGTTGCACTTCCAAGGGTCTCGGTTGCCGAATAGTTAAGGTTTTCTCCGAATGAGGTCACCTCTACCTCTGTTCCCCGCACGTTGTATACGATATACTGCTCCACCTGCACCGGGCTTGATATCATTCCCGCGGGATCTTCCCAGTGGTCATTCAGACCCATGTTGACCTTTAAAGCATCCTGGTAGATGCTATACGCGTGTGCGGGATCCTTTATAATCAGATTATGGTTGACGCCATATTCCTGAATATCTATTACTGCAGATGCCAGGTTAGACGCTGCAAGTGCGTCTTCTGTGTAGGTTTTAAGTGATATGTACTGTCTGATCTGTAACGCGAATGCCACTGTTGCAGTGAAAAACAGCAACACATATACCATGGTAAACGTAGCCAGCTCACCTTTACTTTTTTTGATTATCCACCGTCTTATCATGCTTAATTTTTTGCAGTAGACATTCTACGCACCCTGATTGGTATTGATTTGTCCTGAAACACAAACTGCAGCATATCATATCCATCCATGTTAAGCTGCTCCATCGGCAGCTTACAGGATATCTGCAGATATACCGCATTACCATATTCTGCATCCGACATGGTGGATCCTGTAAGATCAATATCTGTAACCTGCAGATCTGATAACTCCTGCACAAGGGTCGTCTGATTTGCCGGATCCAAATATCCCATAGTTTCCATAGTGAGCATGTATTTCCGGGCAATCTGTTTTACATCCTCGTTAAGACTAAGTATCTGATATAGGTCAAAGAAAACCATAATCAGCATCACCGCAGCAATCACCATGATCATCGATGGTAAAATGTCTACTATACTCCCTTTTCTTTTTTTCATCATCATATCATCCCAAAATACCGATTGCCTTATTCTGCATTGCCGTTACAATCGTCTCGATAAAGCTGGTCAGACTGTCTTTCATTACCACACAAAGTATCAATGCTATAATGCATAAGCCTACGGTTACCAGTATTCCATCGATTCCCTGGCTCTTATGATAAAATACCTTCTGTGCCAGTCCCATTGCCTTTAACTGCATTCTTGCCATTTTCTTCTTCATTTTGTTTGTTCCTCCTCTTTGTATTGAAATAAAGTTTCATCTATCAGAAAGACCCGACCGATGCATACATCTGCATAATAGCAGCATATAAGGCAACACCAATCATTGCACCCATAATACCCATCAGGCAAAATGTAGTTATACGGTTGAGTTTTTCTTTCTTTTTAAGTTGCAAGCCTGCCTGCATATCCGTGATCTGTTGGGAAATATCCCGCAGTAATTCCATTGCCTGTCCAGATTCCCGGGCCTGTAACAATATAATGCATAGAGAATCGATAAATCCGTTATCAAATTTTCCATTAAATTCACCTAATGATTTATCAAACGATCCATTGAAATAAATGCTGGTTGCAAACTCACTCAATGCATTCCGCAAACGACCAGCCGGGAAGGACTGATAGCTCTCTGACAAGGCATCAATCATAGGCACCCCTGCGTGGATCTGTACCTGTAAAAGACTGTACAGTGTCTGGATCTGTGGGGTCATTGCGTCATTATCTTTGTTGTTCATATACAGCAATAATAATGGCGGCAACAAGAATCCAAGTACCATACCAACAAGTCCCAAAAAGGCATTTACATATATTCCGACAGCAAATCCGATGGCCGCCAGGCAAATACGAATAGCCAAGTATTTCACCGGATCGATCCACGATCCGAAATGATTTACTGCACCGTGGGATTGTAAAAATCTTCGTGTTTCTTCGTAATCAAACAAGAGCTTTTTTTCATGTAAAATGCCATCGATTCTTATATATGTCTTATGCAACGCTGTCATAGGGTGATAGGTCTTTCCCACGTAGATCACCAGCAAAAGCGATAATATGGCTATAATAGCTGGTAATATTTTTAAACTAATTTCTAATGGTGTCATTTTTTACCTTTCTTTCATAATGGCAAATCCAAATATTAAGTAACAGATACCTGCTACTCCCAGGGCAATATAACCAACAATACTGTGAAGCAACACATCCCAGATAGACGCTTTTATCATGGTATCTACAACCGCCAGAACTATCAGCAACATTATTGACAAGATTACCATTTCGACAATAGCACTGTCTGCTATCGCCCTGCGTTCCTGACTGGCCCTTTTAGCATCCATCAGATTCCGTCGTAAACTGTCGACAATAACCTTTAGGTTGGCTGTATAACGCGAGCACACTTCAAGATTGATTACAATTTCTTTGAACTTTTCATGTTCAAACTGATCGACCAGCCCCATCAATGCTGCCGAAACATTACCTGTGGTCTGTGCTTCGATGTAGCATTCCTCTAATGCTTCCGCCAATATTGAAGGAGCATATTGAGCCGTTTGATGCAACACATTTGTAACCTCACCTTGAATTACAGAAAAGTTCCCTAGCTGGTTCAGAAATTCCAGAAGAGATCTATCTATTGTTTTATAATTTCTACGTGCAAGAATCATTTCCGCAATTTTAATAATCAAATAATATCCGATGGCCGCCAACAAGCCAGTCATAGCGTTCTTTGTGATCAGCAATGTTCCCAGATATGCTCCAGCTGCCGTCAATACTATGAGTACTGCCCATACCTCGAAAGATAACCCTTTGACTATCTTTCCAATTCTGCTGTAAATATACAGCTTTTCAGGTCTTTCGATAATTTTTTCCAGCCTGCCCTTATTCTTTTGATCCCGGATCAGCAGATTCGCATGTGCTTCTATCTGACGTCTCGCCGCAGTTTCTTCAATAGATCCTCTTACTGTCGCCAACCCTTTTTCAATAATTTTTGTTCTCTGCAGATACCAAAAAAAGAAGAAAATTCCGGAAAAAAGGCAGATTGCTATAATAATTTTCAAAATGATCATCATTTCATTCCCTTCTGTTCTTCATTAGTTTATAAATGGTACAGAGATTTATATTTAATGGATTGCGTAACGTCATCCCATCCGTCTATTTCCAGGACCTCGTACACTTTATAATCTTTGACATTAATGACCGTGTGATAGCAGTCAGCAATCATCTTTAACAGTTCTGCGCGATTGTATTTGTTCCCTGATGCCTGTAATGCATAATCCACGATTTTCTCCGGTGCTGCCTGTGCAGATAGGGAATGGACTGTGGCAGCACTGATCTGCCCGGTGTATGCTGCATTGATCAGGTACATAGCTTCTGTCCCCTTTACTTCCCCGATGATGAAAAAATCCACGTCCATGGTCAGTGATGCTATGCTCAGCTGTTCCAGGTCATATTTAACTGCTGATTCCGCTGATTCCGACAGAGAATGTAAAAAGATCATATCCGGATGATGCTTGGTCGTAAGCTCATCTGCCTGCTGTGCTACCATAACCGCCATATCTTCCGGTAATGTTTCCTTTAAGGCATTCAATAAGGTCGATTTACCATCTGAGTTACCGCCACAGATCAATGTCGATCCCGTCCGGAATCTATCCACTAAAGTATCCGCTAATTGCTGTGACATAAATTTTTCCTGAACAAGATCCGAAATCTCCGGGAAATTTTTGGGAAACTTACGGATAATAAGATATGGATTTCCGTAAGTGGTAACAATCGGCGTAATTAACGTAAATCGCAATATAAAGTTCTTGTCAGTTTCATCATCAGCAAATCTCTGAATAGCATTAAGGTTTGAGATATTAACACCATTTTGCGTCGCCACACGGTCAATAAATTCCCGGTATTCCTGATTAGATGCAAATTGTACATCTGCCGCTTGACGTTTTCCCCGCTTTTTTATACGGATTTTGTTATAGGCAATACAATGGATATCCGATATCTCCGGATCCTCAATCAATGAGGTCAACCGAAAGTATCGGAATACGTATTGATAAAACATCAATCTTGCCTGGTCTTTTACCTCTGTATCTGCATCTATTTTTTTCAGGGAATCATCTACATATGCCATAAATTCCGCATCTGTGATCCTTTTCTGGCGCAAGCGGACAATTAGATCCTTCCGGGATGATGCATATTCTATAATCAAATTTTTAAAAATATCATCCTTTGACAAATTCATTTTTCCCGCCACATCCTGTTGTACTTCACGATTCCTTTTTTCTTTTCCTAACATGCCTTTCTCCTCTTATTACATTCCCATTGCAAGCGTTATTACTGACACCATAATTCCACACAATATTCCGCAAAATGCTATTATCTTTATCACTCGGACTATTGTATTTTCTAAATTACTGGATTCGTATATAATCACCGTATCCGCCGGGAAGCGTTGTTGATCCATTTCCTTCCATGGGTTCTCCTCCTCTTTCTTTTCCCGCAAATTTTCTAAAGGTTCTGATGGCTCATTTTGCGAAACCTCTTCCTTTTCCTCAATAACCTTCTCTTCCACTACAGTCTCGGAAATTATGCCCTCAGTTTCTTCATCTTCCATTTTCACAATGTGGGGCAGCCTTGGTAAGTCTGTCACCGACTCTGGAATTGATGTTTTTTCCAGACAATTTTGTAGTTCCTGAATCCGAAGATCCAGTTTTGCATCTGTTTGCTGTAATGTCTCTAATTCATCAATCAGATCATTGCATTCCCGCTTCAGGTCTCTGATATCCATTCATATACCTTCCTCTCATGAGTGGCAACAGGATGATGGAATCCGTATGCGCTGTCAAGTGTTTTTTATTTTTTTGTTTTTTATGTAGGTATTTATGGCTGCTTTTTTCAGAAAAAATATTTTCTTTTGTCTAAAGAAACAGTGAAAAGAACTGATAAAAGACAGAATACGTTCCCCAGCTGCTACAATACCCGGCTGCATATTTTTGCGCTTTTTCTCTTCTGGTTCCTTGCATAGTTTTGGAAAAAGTGTCCTTCAACAGCGTGTTGAACGGCACCCAAAATAGAAAAGATTATCCACAGAGACACCATACTTGAAAAGTTCACTATTTCACTGCACAAAACTTGAATAAAATCTCTCTTTTTCCACACGAAAAAAGAAGCCACACCGGCTCCCTACTCACATTTATCATCTATTTTTCTCTTGCTCTTCGGAATTTCAGGACATGATCTATGATTTTTGAGATTTATAGAAACACAAATAAGCCTATTTTCATAGACTTACTTAGCCATCTGTGGCTGATTCAGTATTTTCTCCTGTAGCAGGCGGTGTACAAACTTCGGATTTAACCGCCGGTTCCACTTGTACCGGTTCCTGATTCCTGCATTCCGGATCCGTATGCTTTCAAGTACAGCCTCTGAGAACAGCCGGATCAATGTTCTGTTGTCAGGTACCTGTCCGGCGTACTGTGTCAAAAGTTTCGACGCTTCCTTCCCTTCCTTCTCTGTGTAGGTTGCACGATTCCTCCGCAGTACAAACCGGTTCACATGCTCCCTGAGCAGTTCTGTATCCGTTTTTCCGCTGTTCTTCTCTGCAAAATGTGCATTCGGGCGGATATAATATATCCCCTCTGTGATCGACATAACAAAGAACCTTTTTAGCCGGTGAAGATATCTTAAAATAATGCGTTTCGTCACAGAAAAGAGCTTACCATACTTTTCTAAAAGCTTCTCTTTGCCTATTCTGTATTTCCCGCCATTTGACGGGTTCTTTGCAATTTTAAGAAATTCCAGTGCAAGCAGTTTCTCCTGCGGTCCGCATTTCTGGAACTCCGGATCCAGGAACAGATCATCACCAGTGCTTACATAACCGGTAATTCCATTCTGGAATGAATTGTCCAATATCGTAACATCCCAGTCTCCGTAAAAGGCTTTATCTACCTTTATGATCTCCTTAGCCTGTAGGCTGCGCAGCACGTCATAAAATGTCTGATACGATATCTGTAGTGCTTCACAAATATCCCGATAGTATATTCCAGACACACAGCCGGTATCGTCCTGGTAATGCGATATATGTAATATAAAATCCATTTCTGCCCTGGACAAATCTGCCCGCAGCAGTTTGTCCAGCACACCGTATTTTATCTTTTGCATATAAATTAATAGTTCCTTTTCATCGTTTATACTGATAATCGGTTTCTCAGATCACAGTCACTCAAACTATAAGTGCGTTTATTCTCCAGCTCCTGTCGACAACAGAAACGCTCTGCACTGTCAATGGAATTAAGTCCAAGCGTTCCCTGTAATCTGAAAATATTCATTCCACTGTCATACATTTCTTTTGCCGCAGAGTTACGCAATATCTTAGGTGTTATATTATAATTTTTCAGGCAATAACGTACTGTCTGTTCCGAAACTGCACGTCCACGCCTGTTAATAAATACTGCATCAGAATCAACTACGTCCACCGATGCTGTATCCACATCACTTTGATATGTCTGTAATGCAGTTATGACCTGCTTATTTGTTATGAGAAATTTTAGTTCCCGTTTGCCGTTTCCGTGCATAGACACTATAATAAATTCATCAAAAAATTGAATATCGTCTTTTTTCAGGGCACAAAGTTCAGATATTCTCATCCCTGTTGCATAAAGTAACTCCACAATGGCCATATTTCGAGATTTTTCCCAATAAAATTTTCCTTCTTTCGGAGTACTATATAGTTCCCGGAAGATTCCAGTTACTTTGTCCGCCGTCAAAGTAACCGGTGTTTGCAGTTTAACGCGCTGGGATTTTATTACAGGCGTTTCCTGAATATATCCTTTCTCTTTGCAGTACTGAAAAAATATATGAAATGAAACACTCCTGCGTAACATCGTAGCCGGCTTTAAGCTGCCATTACCTTTTATTATTTTTTGGAGTTCTTCCGATTCAATATCCAGAAGTTCTGTATGTCTCTGGCTTCGATCTAAAATCTCTAAATCACATCTGTATGCTTTAAGCGTACTCCAGCTCAGTTTTCTTGCTTCGCATTGCTTAAGATATTCATTAATTGCATCGTGAATCGTCATGTTTTCTGCCCCTATCTATCCATTTTTTAACCCACTGTATACCTTTTAGCTGCTTTTTGTGGAGCTTTTCAAACCGCCTGTATAAGCAAAGATGTTCCCGCGTAAGATTATCGTAATCCTGATATATCTTGATCTGATCCTCTTCCAGGCGCCTGTGATCCTGAATCGCCTGCTCGTATCGTATCTGGAGTTTATTCAGACTGTTTGCATAAAAATCCACTAAGTTATCATTTGCATGCTTCTGCTCCGACATCCTAAAATTTCCCCGCTTTCTACAATTACAAATACTTGTTTAAAATATCTCTTTTAGACAAATGTCTGCGTTCCTCTCTGGAACCGGATCCGGAAGGTACCTCTCTGTGTTTCGGCTGTAACTCATTCAGAAAGTTGATGTCCTTTTGCATTGCCGTCTCCTGTGTAGCTTCCAGATTTTTTCGGATGGTATCTTTGTTTTCAGCTACTTTGTTGTACATCTCCTCCAGACGCGTCTTAGGATAAGTCATACCGCAGACACAGCAGATCGACTCTTCTCCGCTGTATGCCCGAAAGGTATCTACCGGGGTTCCCACCGCTTTCTCCAGATCTTCCATGCTTACATTTCCGGCCAGAGCTGCCGTTATATACTTCACTGTCCGGTCTGCTTCCGCAGGAGCATACTCATTGTCTGTCAGTGCCTGTATCACCTGTGAGCTATCTACTCCCTGCGCATGTACAATCATAGCCATGCCATGTGCTTTTAACGTCTCCTCGATCTCCGCTCTGTCAATATTTCCGCGGAGACTCTTATATTTCTCCGGGATCTCCAGAAAACTGTTGAAATCATCTGCAAACTGCTCATTCAGGTTTATTTTATCCCCTCTGTTGTTATCCAGGATAAAGCAGGCTGCCGTCCCTTGGATCTGCGTCAGTTCAGTGAAACACTCATAAGAGTTGATGTGGGCTTTTACACTTTCTGCAGGTGACGGAAGGATTGTGACTGCTCCTACCTCCCGGCCATCATCAAGCAGTAAATCTATCAACATAGGTCCTGCTCCGGATCCCGTGCCTCCTCCACTAGCAAAGATCACAAAAAGAAGCCTGTCCTGTAATTTTGCCTCAATTTCTGCAGCTATGTTATCAAAATCCTCTACGATAAGATGTTTTGCCTTATGCCGGTCTTTATTGCAGCCTTCTCCATTGGATACATGATACCGGAACTTTGCATTTTCCAGTGTCTCCAGATCCTCTCTGGACGTATTAATATATAGTACTGTGTAACCCATACTCTCAAAAAGCTGACCGATATTTCCTCCGGCCTGTCCTACCGCTATAAATGCAATCTTATCCTTCATCCGTATAATCTCCTATCTTTATTTCTTATTCTGCTCCAGGAATTCCTTTCCGTCATCCGTGATATAAAAAGTGTTGGCTTTTCCATCCTTCATACCTTTTTTCACGTATCCCTGATTTTCATAATCCCGAAGTTTTTTAAATAATGTATTTTCTCTTACATCTAAATCTTCTGTCTGCATGATCTCCTTTAATGACATAGCTGCCATACGGTTATCCGCATTATTTGCCAAAAGTACAGACAGCACCAAAAATCCCAATCGGTTCACACTCTCACCGTCTCTTTCTTCCTGCATCTCTGATATAGTCTGATTATCTCTGATTTACTCAGATTATCTCTGATATTCTCTGCTATATTGTGATATATCCGAATGCTGTTATCTATTACATGCCCCTAAGTTATTTTTTGAGCATATCTTCCATCGCATCGTCCGTCATCTGCGCATACTGATAAAGATCATATAATGGTGCATAATTGTATTTTCCAAAGGCACGAAATCTGTATTTGCCTACTTTTTTAATACACCATTTCTTTCCAAGCATTTTACATCCTGATGAGTGATGTTAAAGGCACTCTGATATACCTGGCTGCTGACGCCTATTCCAAATAGATCAGCAAACTGCTTATATTCAAAGCCGTTGTTGCAAAGAAGATCAAACAGCTCTTCTTTTTTCATTTTTTCGTTACATTCAATACCCGCAGAGCTGCATAATGAAATAAGCTGTTCTTTAAAAGCAACGCTCTGAGTGCCGGCATTTTTGCATACTTCCTTTTTCACATACTCCTCGACAGATAATTCTTTATCAAAATAATTGATATTTCTCATTTTCATCGCCCTCTTTTCTGATCTTCTCTGCTATATTCTGATATACTTGGATACTATCTGATATAATTCCGATAATCCAAGATAACCAATGCCAAAGTACATGACCAATCTCCACAGCTTGTCCATAATTCCTCCGGTGCGGAAATTGCATACCCGGATCCTTGCAACACTGAACGGTATCAGCAGCGGAACTCCACCGGAAAGCATATCCAGAATCAAATGGCTGAGATTACCTGCAATCATCCCTATCAGAAAAGCCTTCTCTATTCCGTTTGTATTGCCGATAACCGGCAGTGCCAACAGCATTGCTGCAGGAACCAGCAGAGAATGAAGCAGTCCCCGGTGTCCTGTCATGGAACGGACATTCTCTCTCAGTTTCCGCGGCAGAATGCCGGAAAGCAGCCGGATTCCTCTCTGACAGCCATGGACTATCAGCTCCACTACAGGCAGTCTGCTACCGATCTGGCTGTGGACATTGTCGATATCCGGGAGCAGCCCTCCCAGAACCGATCCGGTGGCCATTGCCAGCGTCATAGCGCCGGGGCATCCTGTATAGTGACTTATGACAAGTCCGGCAAAGAATCCTGTTGCACTATGCGTTTTCCCCGTCATGCTTCTACCTTTCCTTCGGTCATCTTTTGCATCTCCCGAAAACAATGATACGAACAATAATATATTTTCCGCCGCTTTTGGCGGACACTATACACCCAGTTGGTCCTGCCTCCGCCCCTGGTCTGATAAGGCACTGCAAAAATCTCGTGACATACCGGGCAGCGATATATTTTGCTTACTCCACCGCATCGTTTATACATTTTTAACACCTTAACCTCTTGACAAGTACTTTGAAATCCTATATTGTAACGTTTAACAGGATGCGGAGTAATTTATATACTTCGCATGTCTACTCAGACACAGTGCTTCGGTTCTCCAGCCTTTATAGCACTGTGTTTTTTTATCCACAAAATTCCGGGTAGCGTAGCCTGACTGCCTGCCAAAAATAAGGGGCATATCCGCAGCAAAATATCTCTTCCACTGCGTAGCTTCTACATTCATCCAACTTCTCCTCCTCGTCCTCATAGTCATCGACACTGGCTATACCGTTGGTATACAGATTGAATGCCAGTCTGATTGCACGCTTGCTTCCCGAGGTCTGCCATCCCTCCTGCAGGACTTCTGTCTGGATCTCTCCGTTTTTCAGATCATATACTTTCTCAAAATGTTCCCGGACAGTCCGGTCGATTCCAAGGCAGTAGATCAATGCCATATGGTATACATCGAAGTCTCTGCATTTCGGAAGGTTCTTCGTAAAAAATCTCTTATGCTCCTCATCCATGAATATGATTCCTGCACAAAATTCTGCCATCTTGCATCTCCTTTCTTATCTGTTAGTGTTCATTGCTTTCCGCTTCTGCAGCTGCCCGCCGCCTACGTTCGTGCCACGCCTCGTTGTCCCGGACCACCTGGGTATAGAAATCTTCCGGTTTATCCTCTGGATGCCCAGGACGGACGATTCTCGCCGGTTCCACATGTGCTGCAACGCAGATGTCAATGATTGCCTGTTCCAATATTTTGACTTTAATCGGATCTACCTTCTCCGGTCTGATAATTGTTACCGCCATAACATTGCTCCTTTTCCTGCTTTGTACAGCGTATGTACTACGGTTTGTACTTTATTGCTTAATATTTGCTTTGGTTGTCTGATACTCCCATCGCCATTCTGGCAAAACGAATCCCTTGTACAAATGTAAGAAAATCCTTTTTCTCTACTGGTGCGAGTTCGTCAAGGAACAACATAACTTCGTTCGCTTCCTGCTGATTTTCAGTTGCTACCAACGTTTCTAATGTTTTATCCATTATTCATTCCTCCTGTTATTTTTTCAAGTCATTTTATTTCTTTGTTGACTTGATAAAGCCATTGTATATTAGCAGTTTGATTTTGTCAAGTCATTTATTGCTTAAAAATCTACATTTCGGCTTGACTAATTCATTTTTGCATTATATAGTAAAATTATAATAATATGGGAGGCGATTCTATGGAACTTCATGAGCGAATTAAGGAATTACGAAAAAATTACCTGCATTTAAGTCAAACTGAATTTGGAGAAAAAGTAGGCGTCAGTCGTTCTGTAATAAATAATATTGAGCGTAATGTTCTTGCAAGACCAGATCAGAAGTTATCACTTATGAAATTAATATGTACCAAATTTAACGTAAATGAAGAATGGCTACTAAACGGCACGGAACCGATGTTTGCCCAGCCTGATACATTTAGTCTGGACTCATTTATAAGAGAAAAGGGAGCTACCGAATTAGAATTAGAAATCTTGAAAGCATATTTCGATTTAGATATAGATATTCGTCGAAAAGCCATTGACTATTTTAAGGAAAAAATATCCCATTCCGATAATTCTATCCGTATCGAAAATAATACAGAAGAATCTATCACTGATCCTCTTAAGGATGCAGAGACATCATATATAAAAAGACGCTCCACTTCTGCACCAAAAACGACCTCCTCTGCTTCGAATATTACAAGCGGAGAAAACAAAGTATCCAACCAATAAATACATGATTACATTACAAGAGCCGCTTCTTTGCTCGGCCGTCATGATCCCATGTTTGAAGCCATTGTGGAAGCATACTGCGATCTGGACGATTATGACCGGGAAGTCATACTGAAATCACTGCAAAATCTCGTATCCATATATAACGATAAAAAGAAAGAGTAAGCCTGGCATCAGCTTGCTCTTTCTTTTTTCATTAGAAGTACCAGTCTGCAAACACTATTTTGAATAAACTGCATCATTTTTGGAAAGAAGATACACACAATACTGATTCATGCTAATTCCCTCTCTCTTTCATTTATATAGTTTTATATCTTATTTTCAGTAAATATTTTTCTGAAAGTCAATATAAAGCTTGTGCTTTTCATATATTTAACATATAATACCCTTAAGAAAGGAGGCTACAAATCATGTTATGCCAGTTTTCATTTCAGAATTTCAAATCCTACAGGAGAGAAACAACATTAGACTTTCAGGCAGCTACACTTCCTGAATTCAGAGAAACATTAATTACAGAAGAAAAAGCAACTGATTTACTGCCTGTAAGTGTTATATATGGACCAAACGGAGGCGGTAAGTCCAATCTGCTTCAGGCTCTTTCATGCATAATTTCCACTGTCGTAAAGCCAGTAAATGAATTAGAAAAGAATCGACAGAATCTCATCCTTCAGCAGAAGGTCGATGCGATGCCATTCCTTTTTGACCAGACCTCAGCAAATGAACCCACAGAATTTCGTATGTTCTTTCGAATCGCCAAGAGCGAATACTGCTACTATATCTCGCTCAAGAATGACGAGGTAATCTCAGAGTCTCTATACCGTAAGCAAATTACCGGCAAAAAATCAGCAACCATCTTCGAGCGTGAGACAGACGGCATCATACCTGGTCCTTCTATAAGTAAGAAGAATATCAATACAAGCGTCAATCCAAAGATGCCCTATCTCTCCTTCCTTGCCATAAACTACGACCTTCCAGTTATCAATGAAGTCATGACCTGGTTCGAGAGTTGCATAATCCGAAGCTATGCCAATCCGATAGTCGAGCATCAAATTATGCTTGCCAAGGATGCACCTTACAAGGATCAATTTATTCGTACATTAAATGACATGGATATAGATATTACAGACTACCGTTACGACGAAGATAGTCATCAACTTTTTATGAAGAGGATCTTAGGATCTACAGAATACGAGCTTCCATTTTCCGATGAATCAGATGGTACCAGAAAACTTATTGCCGCGCTTCCCGTTATCCTGCTTGCACTTCGTGAGGGACGTTTGGTTATTATTGATGAGTTGGATGCAAAGCTCCATCCGAAGCTTCTTAAGTACGTCATTTCACTATTTAAGAATAAGGACATTAATAAGTATGGTGCGCAGCTTCTCTTCACCTCTCACGATATGTACACCTTAAAAAACACCGTATTCCGCCGTGATGAAATCTGGTTTGCTGCAGAAAATGATGCACATGAAAGCGAGATTTATTCTCTCCACGAAATCCGTGGTGAGGATAATGAAAGAATTAAGAGCACAGCGGCTTTCGACAAGCAATACCTGGAAGGGCGCTATGGAGCAGATCCATATCTCAGAGGTATGTTGGGAGGGGAATTCTTATGAGTTTAAAGCCACCTAAGAAAAGCGACCTTGATAAAAGCTGGATAAAACCCAGACGTGACTCGCATAAGAAAATTCAGCCGGAATATCACCTCATCATAACTGAAGGAACGGACACCGAACCCGCTTACTTTGAAGTTATGAAAGAAATTATCAACAGTGCCTACTCTGACCGTATTCAACTTAGTGTCCTCGGTGCTGGAGATAATACCCTAAGCCTTTTTCAAAAAGCAAAAAATATGGCAGCATCCTCAGCTAATGGATATAAGCATGTGTGGGTTGTATATGATACTGATGATTTCCCTGCTGATCATATCAATAAAACATCTGCACTTTGCACATCAGAATCAACTGACGAAACCATCTACCATGCCATTTGGTCAAATCAGTGTATTGAATTGTGGTTTCTGCTTCATTTCAGCTACATGCAATCTGATCTTCACCGGACATCCTACTGGCCAAAGCTCACAGAAATTCTTACCGCTCTTGGTTACGGTGAATATAAAAAGAATCGTACTGATATGTATCAGATACTCTTGCCATACATGGATGCAGCTATTGCAAATGCAGAAAAGCTTGATAGAGTCAACGAAGGAAAACTTCCATCAGCTTCTGCCCCTGGAACCAAAGTATATGAACTCGTAAAAAAATTGAAACCATATCTGACATAAGAAGAAACAGCTGGTAAACAAACTTTATCAAAATAGTTTTTCCCCCAAGTATATATACAGACAGGAGATCCTATGAATTTTTATATTGAAAAATTTCAACCCGAAGAGATCCTTGAATACTTGCGTAAGTCCCGGTCAGATGATCCTACTTTATCTGTCGATGAAGTGCTCTCCCGGCATCGCGAGATTTTGCGTAACTGGGAAGAAAGAAACCTGGATGGATTTGTGCCTGAAGAAAACATTTACCGCGAAGTTGTATCCGGAGAAACGCTTGACGGGCGCCCGGAGATCCTTCGGATATTAAACCGAATTGAAGATCCACGTATTAAGGCTATATTGGTCGTAGATGTGCAGCGTCTTTCCCGTGGTGATCTTGAGGACTGCGGGCGCCTAATCAAGCTCCTGCGCTATACCGGGACTAAAGTAATCACCCCGCAGAAAATATATGATCTGGATGACGAATATGACCGTGATGCATTTGAAAGGGAATTGAAACGCGGAAATGAATACCTGGAGTACTTTAAAAAGATTCAAAACAGGGGACGCCTGCAGTCCGTTGCTGCCGGTAATTACATTGGCAGTATACCGCCTTATGGGGCTGATAAAGTATTTATCATGGAAGGCAAGCGCAAATGTCCTACTCTTGCTTTTAATGAAAAATCTGAGACTGTCGTATTGATGTTTCATTTAGCTTATTATAAGCATATGGGCTGCGTAAGCATCGGTCATTATCTGGATGCGATGGGCATTAAATCACCTACCGAAAAACATTGGAACTATCAGCAGGTTCATAGAATACTACGAAACCCTGTCTATAACGGTAAGGTTGTATGGAACCGCAGAAAAGAAGTTAGAACTGTAGAAAATATGGAAGTTCACATTTCTCGTCCAGTGAACAATGATTACCTCTGTTATCCCGGAAAGCAACCCAAACTGATCCCGGATGATATTTTTCAGGGTGTACAAGAATTTCTTGACTCTCATATTGCACGTAAGAATACTAATAAAGAATTAAGGAATTTACTTTCCGGAATCTTATATTGTGGTTGCGGTCGATCCATGAATTTACGATCATATATGCAGTCAACCCAAAAATACTCTGCAGATCGTTTTGTTTGTCCTGATCAGGCCTATTGCAATAATGGTTCCATTCTTGCCGATGATTTACTGCGCACTATCTTTACTGCTCTGTCTTCAGAACTGGAATCATTTGAAACAATGCAGCAAAATGCTCCCTCACAGGAGGAAACCAATGTTGATACAATATCCCTTCTCAGCAAACAATTATCGGCTTTGGAGAAAAAAAGAATATCCCTGTGGGATAAATATACCGATGAGGCTATGCCACGTGACATTTTCGAGGCTTTAAAAGCAAAATGTGAGGAAGATATCGTTTTAACAAAAAAAGCCCTAAATGAGGCTTATACGAGCGCAGACAGCCAATGTAAACTTAGCGATACCATTTATACGATCCAACAGGCCTCCCGCTGCATTTATGACGATTCTCTGTCAGCTGCAGAAAAGAACGTCCTTCTTAAAGCTGCTATAAAGAAAATAACATATTCCAGACCACGCCCCAATCGATATACTAAGCAAGAACAACGGGCAAATAAATTGCCTATAAGCCATGGCGGCTGGATGAATCCGGATCCGGATATTACGATTGAGTTTAATGTATAAATTTAACGTACAGCATCTATGCACAGATGAACTGGGGCATTTGGAAATGGTAGCCACCATCGTCCACCAGCTGACCCGTAACCTCTCCATGGAAGAGATTGAGAAAAGCGGATTCGCCAACTATTACGTGGATCATACCATCGGTGTCTGGCCCCAGGCAGCGGGCGGTGTTCCCTTTAATGCCTGTGAGTTCCAGGTAAAGGGAGATATCATCACCGATCTGCACGAGGATATGGCTGCAGAGCAGAAAGCCCGCTCCACCTATGACAACATCTTACGCCTGATCAAGGATCCGGATATCTGCGAACCCATCAAATTCCTGCGGGCGCGCGAAGTCGTCCATTACCAGCGCTTCGGAGAAGCCCTCCGTATCACACAGGACCACCTGAATTCAAAGAACTTCTATGCCTTTAACCCCGGTTTTGACCGCTGTGAATCCTGTGACAATTAACCCTTCCACAAAAAGAGAATCCCTCACACAAAGAGGGATTCTCTGATCATGATCTTATTCCACATTAAATACCGAGAAAACTCTTAACGGTATCCTTCATTTTATCCACATCACACTGCGTATCATGAAGTATGGGTGCGGTACGGATCTCTTCGATCGCTCCGGGCACCTTTACCTTAGCAATTTTGGATAATTCATCCACCAGTTCAAAATCGCCCATTACATCATATTTCGTGTCAATCGCATCCATGACGCTTCTGGTGAATTTGAAGGGACTTGCGGTAGAAGCAATGACAGTGGTCTTATGATCCCCGGTCTCTGCCACATATTTTCCGTATACTGCGGAAGCTACTGCGGTATGGGTATCGATCACATAGCCGCACTTCTCATACAGACGACGAATTTCTGCTGCCGTCTCTGCCTCACTTGCAAAGTTACCATAGAAGTCAGCCAGCTGCGCCTTCATTTCTTCGGTGATCTCGTATTTGCCGTTGCCGGTCAGCGCACTCATCAGCTCACGGTTTTTATCCGCATCATTACCTGCGATACGGTAGATCAGGCGCTCTAAGTTGCTGGAGATCAGAATATCCATGGAAGGAGATGTCGTCAGTACGAACTCTCTGTTGCGGTCATAGGTTCCGGTACGGAAGAAATCATACAGTACCTTATTGTCATTGGAAGCACAGATCAGCTTATCAATGGGAAGCCCCATATTCTTCGCATAAAATGCTGCCAGAATGTTACCGAAGTTACCGGTGGGAACTACGACATTGATCTTCTCACCCTCTGCGATCTTACCGTCTTTACATAACTGTGCATAAGCATACACATAGTAGCAGATCTGCGGTACCAGACGTCCGATGTTGATAGAGTTTGCTGAGGAGAACTGGAAGCCCTTCTCGTCCATCTCTTTTGCCAGTTCCTTATCGGAGAAGATCTTCTTCACGCCGGTCTGAGCATCGTCAAAGTTGCCGTGAATGCCTACTACGAAGGTATTGGCACCCTTCTGGGTCACCATCTGCTTCTCCTGGATCGGGCTAACACCGTTCTTCGGGTAAAATACAATGATACGAGTGCCTTTTACATCTGCAAAGCCTGCCAGGGCTGCCTTACCGGTATCGCCGGAGGTAGCGGTAAGGATCACGATCTCGTTCTTAATATTGTTCTTGCGGGCAGAAGTGATCATCAGATGAGGCAAAATGGAAAGTGCCATATCCTTAAAAGCAATGGTGGATCCATGGAACAATTCCAGATAATACGCATTGTCTGCCTTCACAAGCGGAGCAATTTTTTCTGTATCAAACTTGGAATCGTAAGCACTGTTAATACAATTCTTCAGTTCTTCTTCCGTAAAATCCGTCAGAAATAATTTCATGACTTCATATGCAACCTGCTGATAAGTCATTCCCGCAAGCTCCTTAAGACTCTTGTCCAGTGTGGGAATATGATCCGGTACAAACAATCCTCCGTCATCGGATAATCCCTTCAGAATCGCCTGTGATGCGGTTACCGGTGCGCCGTTGCTGCGTGTGCTACGATATATTACTTCCATTTCCTCTCCTCCGTATCAATATGTATGGATCTATTGTATCCATCTTCAATTTCGTAAAAGTATAGCATACTTTAAGCACTGTTGCAAGGTGAATTGATAAAGTCCAAGCTGAACGCAACATTCTTATTCTTATTATTCTTTAAAAAACTCATGTCCGCCGTGCCGGAATAACAGTGTAAGCTTTTCATCAAACCAACGCATTCGTTTACTGTCCGCATAATCTCTGGCGGCAAAATAAAGTGCTCCTTCGGAGATATCCTCTCCATCCAGTGCTCGTCCCACTGCCCTTACGGTCTCCTCACTGATCTGTACTCTGTCATAGCTCCCATCGGACACCGGGGAAAACTGCGTGATCCCATTCTCCTGCTGGAACACGATCTCCGACACACTGTCCGGAAATTTATCGGAATTCAGACGGTTCAATATGACATTTGCCACCAAAAGTTTCCCCTCCTCATCCTCACATCCTGCTTCCGCTTCCACAATTTTCAACAGAACCTCCAGCTCCGCCATGTCCAAATGATACCTGCTGTTCCTCTGCAATTCATTGCAGTCGACTACCCGCTGTCCCGAGGATGTCCGGGAAGCAATTCCTATCATTCTGCTCTCACTGTCTGCCGCTACCGGGACTTTTATCTGCAGATTCCGCTGTATTTCTTCCATTTGTCCCAGGCACAAAAATCCTGCCAGAAATAACAAATGCGCTGTTAACAGAACAGTCAATGCCCGTTTATACATTTTCGATCCTCACATACCTACAAATGATTTTGACTCCAACTTCATTCTATGCAGCTCGTCCGAAAAATATATCTGTTGTTTTCCGGGAAAAAATGATACTATGAAATTATGAATGAGCAGAGAACAGGAAAAAGCAAACTGGATAAAGGGATATTTCGTGCCGTAAAAAAAGATGGAACCGTGTATTACCGCGCCTCTCTGACCTACCGTGGGAAGCACATCAGTCTGGGTAGCTACCGGGATGCCGGACAGGCACACTCTGCCTATGAAGAAGGGATTCGTCTGTTAAATGATTCCTCTCTCTCCCTGAAATCCTACCGGGAGACCTCTTCCCTTTCTTTTGAGAAGTGGGTCTGTCTGCTCAACTTCCGGGATAACGGAATCTACCTTGGGAACCCCATTTATATGGGCCAGCAGCTTTTTTACTATTATCTCACGCCACACCATGTACTGAAATTTGATCTGGAAGATCTGTTCTATTATTCTTCACACAAAATCATGCGGCGCGGTAATCATTATTTTGTGTCCGATTATGGAATGCAGCTGACTCTTACATCCCGCTATGGCATCAAAAGCTATGCCGTACCCGGTAGAGACTATTGTTTCCGCAATGGTGATCCCACGGATTTCCGCAGAGAAAATCTGCAGATTCACAATATTTATCACGGTGTCCGCAAAACAGTAACAAAAAACGGACAGCATCTCTATACTGTCCGCATTCATATTCATGGCAATTATCTGGTGGGCCGTTATGCTACCGATGTGGAAGCCGCCATTGCCTACAACAAAGCCATCGACATTCTCCGAAACAAAGGAGTGACCAATAACTTTTTATCCAACTACGTGGAAGGCATTGCTCCCAGCCGCTATGCAGAGATCTATTCTTCTCTGCCCATTGCCCCCGGCATTCTGAATTATCCGGCTATTTCTCCGAATAATCGATGAAGCTGATATTCATGTTGGAATAACCGGCAATCCCGTCCACCGAGATATCGTCCGCGTATTGCCACATGGTAAACCGATACGGATAATCCGGAACATCTCCCACCTGGGATAACCATACATCATACGCAGACAGTTTTGACAGATCCACCTCCTTGATCAGCCATTCCTTGTTGCCATATAATAATGTTTTATATCCGGCCGCCGCTATCGTATCCAGAAAAGCTTTCGTGATCTTCGTCTTGTCCGCTCTGCTGACTCCTTCTATGCGAGCCGTATCGTTATCCACGAATCCCATATCAAAAGCCACCGGATAAGTAATCTTATAATCTTTAATATTGTTCAGTACGACGTTCGCTTCTTCCACCGCTTCTGCTTCGGTGATCGCCTGTGAAGTAAAATACACTCCGATCTGCAGTCCGGCATCTGTCGCTCTCTTCAGATTATCCGCGAAATACTCATCCAGAACGATCTGACCGCTGCCGTAACCTCTGGCTCCCACCCGAAGCATCACGAAATCAATGCCTGCTTTCTTTAATTTCAGGAAGTCCACATAATCCTGATATTTGGAGATATCCACCCCAACATAAGAAGTAAGCTTTCCATCCTGATAATATTTCATAAAATCCGACTGACATACCAGTTTTGTAAAATCGTATTCGTGTTTCGGCAGATAAGGACTGATCAATACCCATTCTTCTTTCCCATCCCGATTAGTCACCAGGGTATGCTTTCCATCGGTGGAAGGATCTGTATCCGTCGTATCTTTTTTCCCATCCTGTCCGGAAGGATTCTCTGAAGGCATCGGTGTAGCTGTTGTCTCCGGATACATATCCCAAAAATCCAGATCCGAAGGAGTCAATGTGCTTCCGGTGATCAGATCCTGCGTATCCGGATACTTTGCTGCCTGCTGATTTCCTGCCTGTTGTACATTCTCCGTCTGTGCAGCTGTATTATTCTGTTGATGAGACGCCGGTTTCCTGTTAATGATCAGCACAACCGTAAGTATCACCACCACAAAAATAGTGACAGCAACGATCGCACTGACCACGGTAGGAGTCAACCCGCTTCCATGATCTTCATAATCGTCCGAAAGACGCATACTATTTCTCCTCTTTTATGCTTTTACAATACACTTTTTAGGGCATTTTTCCATGCAGGCTCCACAGCCGACACACTTTTCGGGATCAATGACCGCATGAAAATTCTCTACTTTCACAGCATCATGCTGACAATTTTTCACGCAAATTCCGCAGCCAACGCATCCTGTGGTACAGGCTTTCATAGTGACCGGTCCCTTGTCGGTAGAACTGCAGGCTACCTGCACCGTATTGGAATATGGGATCAGACTGATCAGGTGTTTCGGACATACCTCTACACATTTTCCGCAGGCCTTACACTTCTCTTTGTCTACTACGGCTACACCGTTTTTGACGTGAATGGCATCGAAAGGACATACCTGTGTGCAGGTTCCATATCCAAGGCAGCCGCTGTTACAGGATTTCGGTCCGCCTCCGGGGACAAAGCTCATCATACGGCAATCCTTGATTCCGTAATAATCATAGTCTGTCTTCGTCCGGTCGCAGTCACCCTGGCAGTGAACATACGCTACTTTTCTCTCGGAAGCCTCTGCCTCTACTCCCATGATCGCAGCGATTTTTTTGCCGACTTCCTCTCCGCCTACAGGGCAGGTATTAACGGCAGCCTCTCCTTTTGCAATCGCAGCGGCAAGTCCGGAACATCCGGCGAACCCACAGCCGCCACAGTTATTACCGGGAAGGGCGGCAAGTACCGCTTCTTCCTTCTCATCTACTTCTACTTTGAATTTTATACCGGCCACGCCAAGGAACAGTCCCACAAAGATGCCGACGATTCCGACACAAGCCGCAGCAATCAGAATTCCTGTTATACTCATCTATGTTACTCCTTCCTAGATCAGACCGGAGAATCCGCAGAAAGCAATTGCCATCAGTCCCGCTGTCAGCAGCACCATGGGCATTCCCTTGAAAGATTCCGGCACCTCATTGTATTCCATTTTTTCACGCAATCCAGCCAGGATCACGATGGCAATGGTAAAACCAAGGGCTGTGGCAAATCCGTTTACAATACCGGTCAGAATACCGTATTCCTTCTGTACATTGGTAATTGCTACACCTAAAACCGCACAGTTGGTGGTGATCAGGGGCAGATATACACCCAGTGCCTGATACAGAGAAGGCATAGCCTTTTTCAGGAACATCTCCACAAACTGTACCAGTGCTGCGATCACAAGGATAAATACAATGGTCTCCAGATACTCAATGTGCAACGGCTGTAAGATAAATTTATAAATCACGCCCGCCACCGCACTTGCCAGCGTTATGACGAAAATAACCGCGGTTCCCATACCGCCTGCAGTCTTGATCTTACGGGATACTCCCAAAAACGGGCAGAGTCCCATGAACTGGCTTAAGACGATATTGCTGACAATGGAGGAACTGATCAGTAACAGAAGCATATCTTTCACACTATCCATTTATTTGTCCTCCTTATCCAAGTCTATTGTCTCAAGGTCATCCGTTGCAGCCTTAGGCTTTGCTGCCGCTTTGGCCGCGTCCATCACGGCATCCTCCGAAGTATCGGTATTGTCGTAAAATCTCTCTGAGCAGCCGCTTTCGCCACAGTGCAGACAATCATGTCCGCAACCGGACTGGATTTTCTCATAATCCTTGCCTGCCAGTTTTCTCTTGTTCTTCACATAATTCTGCAGAGCAGTCAATGCAGCCAGCACAAAGAACGCACCAGGAGCCAGTCCGAAGATGTTGATCGTTACATAGGAATCCGGCATGATCCGGAATCCGAAGACAGATCCTGCCGCCAGAATCTCTCTCACGGCACCGATACAGGTCAATGCCAGGGAGAAACCAAGTCCCATGCCAAGTCCGTCAAACAAAGAAGGAATCGGCGGATTGGAGTATGCATAGCTCTCCGCTCTTCCCAAAATAATACAGTTCACAACGATCAAAGGAATGTATACACCCAATGCATCATTCAGAGACGGCAGATATGCCTGTAAAAGTAACTGCACCGCCGTTACAAATGAAGCTATAATTACGATAAATGCGGGGATTCTCACACGGTTGGGAATCACTTTCCGCAACAGGGAAATGATCAGATTGCTCATCGTAAGTACCACCGCTGTCGTCAGTCCCATTCCCAGACCGTTCATTGCGGAAGTGGTTACGGCCAGTGTAGGACACATTCCCAGCATCAGCACAAAGGTAGGATTCTCCTTGATAATGCCGTTGTAAAGTCTTTCACCTGCTTTATTCATTGCCTGCACCTCCCTGTACATAATCATGAAATGCCAGAAGGCTTCCGTTCACGGCATTGGTCACGGCCCTGGTGGTGATCGTTGCACCGCTGATGGCATCAATCTCACTGTCAGAAGCGGAACCGGTCTTGGTATACGTAAAGCTCTTCACATTTTTCTGATGGAACTGCGGTACCAATACATCGCCTGCTTTCATTCCCAGTCCCGGTGTCTCGGAGATACTCAAAATAGAAATATCATTTACGGTACCGTCCAGACGGATTCCCACATACAAAACGATATTTCCGCCGTATCCCTCAGAGGATGTGGTCTGGATCACATAGCCCAGTTTCTCTCCGGAGGCATCCTGAGCTTCATATACCGTACCGATGGTAATTCCGGTATCGGAAAGCTTCTGCGCCGTATCATCGGAAGGGATATACGGATCCAATTCTTCAAAATGTCCGGCATCCGTAAATACTGCCTGGCAGGCTTCCTGCACTGCTTTTTCTTCCTGCAGACGGATGGGTTCCTTGGTAAGTTCATAGACAAATCCAAGTAACAGGCCGGCAATCAGGGTGATGGCAAATAAAATGCCTGCTTCTTTTAACATTGCCTGCACATCATTTTTATTTTTCATGTTTCGCACCTGCCTTTCTTCCGAAAGCAACCGGCATGGTGAATTTTTCAATCAGAGGTACCAGAAGGTTTCCTAAAATGATAGCATAAGATACTCCTTCCGCTCCCGGTCCGAAGATACGGAAGATTCCGGTAAGAAGTCCCAGTACAACACCATATACATACTGTCCTTTGATGGTGATCGGGCGGGTAACATAATCCGTAGCCATGAAAAAGGCACCCAGGATCAGACCGCCACCGGCCAACTGTGCCGACAGATATGCGGGATCAAAACCATGTCCGCCGAAAAATCCGGCAAACAGGATCACTGTCACAATATAGGTTCCCGGAATGCGCAGATCGATCACTCCGATCAGGATCAGAAAACATGCCCCGATCAGTAACGCAATAACGGAAGTCTCGCCGATGGTACCGGCTGTCTTACCTACGATCATATTCATGACATTGACACTCTCTCCTGCTTTCAGTGCCGCCAGCGGAGTGGCTCCGGTATAAGCATCACAGACGAAGTTCGTCATCTGCGAAGGAAAAGAGATCAATAAGAAACATCTTGCTGCCAGTGCCGGGTTCATAAAATTTTGTCCCAGGCCTCCAAACAACATTTTTACTACAAGAATTGCAAACACACCGCCCAGGGCAGCCATCCACAGAGGAATACTTACCGGCAGATTCAGTGCCAGCAGCAGTCCGGTGACCACCGCCGACATGTCTGTTATGGTTATTTTCTTCTTCCACAGCCAGCCGAATAACAATTCTGTCAGGACTGTGCTTGCAATGGTAACAGCCATCACTGCCAGTGCTCTGGGACCGAAATTGTAGATTCCGAAGCCGGCAGCAGGCAGCAGTGCGATCACCACAGCCGTCATAATACTACTGGTCGTTACTTTCGACCTTATATGAGGATTTGAAGATACTTTTAAAAGTTCACTCACTGTTCTTCCCTCCTACTTCTTTTTCTTTTTGGCCAGTTGAATTTTACGCATGGACTTGATCTCCTGCGTCAGAGGTCTCTTGGCAGGACATACAAAGCTGCAGCAGCCACACTCACAGCATTCCATTCCGTTATGTTCTACGAACGACTCTTCGTCAAAATGCTCCGCATAAGTTGCCAGCAGACTGGGAACGATCCGTCCCGGGCATGCTTCCACACATCGTCCACAGTTAATACAGGGGCTGGGTTCCATCGCAGAGACATCATCCTGTGTCAATGCCAGCAAAGCAGTAGAAGTCTTGGTCGTCGGAACATTAAGATCAAACATACCGAATCCCATCATCGGACCACCGCAGATAATCTTCTCCGGATCCTGTTTAAATCCTCCCGCCACATCCAACAGTTCCTGATAACTCATACCGATGGGTACCCGGAAGTTCCGTGGATTCGCCACAGCATCACCGGTTACCGTGATAATGCGCTCCATCAGAGGGCGTCCTTCTGTAACCGCTCTGTAAATAGCAACCACGGTATCTACATTGTCTACAATGCATCCCACATCCGCGGGCAGCATGGAAGAATTGATCTTACGACCCGTTGTGGCATAGATCAGCTGACGTTCCGCACCCTGCGGGTACTTGGTCTTCAATGCCTTGACCGTGATCTGCGGATCATTTTTGGTCATCTGTTTTAACAGAGAGATGCAATCCGGTTTATTATCTTCCACTGCCAGAATTCCATGAGCATTATCGAACAGCTTCAGTATGATCTTCAGACCGCCGATCAACTTGTCCGGCTCCTCCATCATCCTGCGGTAATCAGAAGTCAGATAAGGCTCACATTCCGCACAGTTTGCAATTACATAGTCAATTTTATCAGGATCCTTCGGAGATAATTTTACATGGGTAGGAAAGCCGGCTCCTCCCATACCTACAACTCCGGCTTCTTTTACAATATCGATGATCTCATCTTTTTGTAATTTATCCACCGGTGCATAGGGATGAAATTCCATACTTTCATACAGACCGTCATTGTCTATTACAATGCTCTGTATCAGATCTCCCGTCACTACACGCCTTGTCTCGATAGACTTTACAGTACCGGACACTGATGCATAAATCGGTGCCGACACAAATCCACCACTCTCCGCTATCTTCTGTCCTGCAAGTACACGATCTCCTTTTGCCACGATTGGCTTAGCCGGGGCTCCGATATGCTGAGACATGGGATAGACCATTTCTCCCTTAGGCAGAACATCCTGGATCGGCTTGTCTTTCGACAGATCTTTGCCATCATAGGGATGGATTCCACCTACAAATGTCAACTTCGCCATTTTCTATCGTCCTTTCTGAATCATTCTTGTATTTCAGATCACATTACGATAATTGTACTATTTTTATCAATTTTTATCAACTTTTATCAACAAAATGCTACTGCATTTTATAAAATTATGGTAGAATAAATTAAATAAGCAAACATGCCCCACGGCAGAAAGAGGTCATACATGAAAAAATCAGAAGAGACTCTGGAGGATTTTGCGATCTCCTATCCCTTGGATAAGCTGGCACCTCTGGAACAGGTACTGTTTCTCGATATTGAGACCACGGGATTTACTTCCCGTACTTCTTATTTATATATGATAGGCTGCGCTTACAACCGGGCCGGTAAATGGCATACCATACAATGGATGGCAGAGGATTACGCACAGGAGGGAGCGATTCTCACTGCTTTCTTTGACTTCGCGAGATCCTATAAATATCTGGTTCATTTCAACGGCAATAACTTCGACCTTCCCTTTATCAGCCAGAAATGTGCCCAGTTAATGCTTCCATTTTCTTTCGAAGGTTTTCAGGGAATCGATATTTATCGTCGGATCTCTCCTTATAAGTTTTTCTTAAAGTTGCCCAACTGCAAACAGAAAACTCTGGAGCAATACCTTGGAATCGCCCGTACGGATGTCTTTTCCGGTGGTGAATTGATCGGATTATATCACGACTATGTCAAGAATCCTTCCGAATTCACCGAAAAGGCTTTATTCCTTCACAATGCGGACGATTTAAAAGGAATGTTGGAAGTTCTTCCGATTCTCGCTTACTATGATCTGTTTAACGAGAACTGTGTCAAAGCCAAAAAGGTACAGGCCAACTATTACAAAGATATGCATGGGGCACAGCGAAAAGAGTTGCTGATCACACTGCAGATTCCTACACCGCTGCCCAAACCTATTACTGCCTCTGCCGGTAATTGTTACTTCCGCGGCGAGGGAGAATCTGCTACTCTTAAGGTTCCGATCTATGAAGAAGAATTAAAATATTTCTATTCGAACTACAAGGATTATTATTATCTTCCTACCGAAGATGTGGCGCTTCATAAATCCGTAGCTGGTTTTGTCGATAAGGAACACAGACTCCAGGCTTCCGCAGCAAATTGCTATACCAGGAAGTTTTCCTGTTATCTTCCCCAGTGGGATATTTTATTTACACCTTTCTTCAAGAGAGATTATAAGAGCAAGGAATTATTTTTTGAACTTACAGATGAAATGAAGAAGAACCGTGAAGGTTTTTCCCGTTATGCCAATCACGTCCTGTCCATGATTGCCGCCACATATTAAAAAAAGGAAAGCTGATCGCTTTCCTTTTTTCTTCCTATAAACCTATAAGGGTTTGACATAATAAAAAGAACTTTTTCTCTCAAATCCTATCTCACGATAATTCATGATCTGTTCCGTACTTCCGATAAAAAGCATTCCACCCTTTGCCAGGGAATGATAATACTTTCGAAATACTTCATCCTTTGCTTCCTCTGTAAAATAGATCAGAACATTTCTGCACACGATCAGATGATATTCTGTCGGATAAGCATCCTTCAACAGATTATGCTGATGAAAATCAACTCTTGCCTTAATCTCATCCGCAATCTTATAAGAGGGACCGATCTTCGTGAAATATTTCTTCTTTAGATCTTCTGGTACACCTTCTATGCTCTTCTCATTGTACAATCCGGTCTTTGCCTTTGCAATCACCTGCTTGTCCAGATCCGTAGCATAGATATGGATCTGTTGTAACGGAACATGCCGTGACAAAGCCATAACCAGTGAGTACGGCTCATCTCCCGTAGAACAGGCAGCGCTCCAGATTTTTAAATTCTTACCAAAGCGCTGAATCAGTTCCGGGATAACTGTCTCATCCAGATATTTCCACTGTTCGGGATTACGATAGAACTCCGATACATTGATGGTAATATACCCTACAAATTCCTCGAAAAGTTCTCTATCCGTCTTCAGTGCCTGTACATACTTATCATATCCTACGATCTTGTGTTTTGCGATCAGAGTATCGATACGCCGCTTCATCTGCTTCTCTTTATAAGCATTCAGATCGATCGTAGTCAGAGAATATATCTCCTTTTTAAAATACTCATAATCATATATCATGAACATCAACCACCCAGCTGTTAATTATTCCTCAGTATTCTCAGCCTCTGCAGCGATTACAGCATCGATATCTACAGATACAACATCTGCATCAGACTCTTCCTCTGCTTCAGCAGGTTCGGGAGCTGTCAGAGCCTTTACGCTCAGGGAGATCTTGTGATCAGCCTCATTGAAATCTACAACCTTAGCTGTAACTTCATCGCCAACGCTCAGTACATCGGAAGGTTTCTCAATGTGCTCCTTTGCGATCTGGGATACATGAAGCAGAGCATCTACACCGGGCTCTAATTCAACGAAAGCACCAAAGTCGGTCATTCTTGCAACCTTACCGGTTACTACATTGCCGACTGCATACTTCTGTGCAGCATCCTTCCAGGGGTTAGCATCATCGAATTTCAGAGACAGTGCGATCTTATTGCCGTTGATCTCTTTGATCAGGACTTTCAGCTTATCGCCAACCTTGAATACCTTCTTGGGATGTTCAACTCTGCCCCAGGACATCTCGGAGATGTGAAGCAGTCCGTCTGCGCCGCCAAGATCGATAAATGCGCCGAAATCAGTTACGTTCTTAACAACACCTTCAACGATATCGCCTTCTTTGATTTTCTCAAAGAGTTCCTTCTGCAACTCAGCCTTCTTGGCTACGATCAGCTGTTTACGGTCGCCGATATATCTTCTTCTCTTGGGATTGTACTCGCTGATCACGAATTCGATCTCCTGTCCTGCATACTTGGTCAGATCCTTCTCATAAGTATCGGATACCAGGCTTGCGGGGATGAAGATTCTTACTTCGTCCACAATTACGCTTAAACCACCGTCCAGTACCTGAGATACGGTTGCCTTAAGTACTTCGTGATTGTTAAATGCTTCTTCGATTCTCTTGTTGCCTCTGTCTGCAGCAAGACGCTTGTAGGTAAGGAGAACCTGACCCTCACCGTCATTTACTTTCAGAACCTTGACTTCCATGGTGTCACCAACCTTGGCAACTGTGGTAAGATCCACGCTGGAGTCGTTGGTATATTCGTTCTTGGTAAGAATACCGTCAGATTTATATCCGATGTTCAGAATGATCTCTTCCGGTTTCACATCGATGACTGTACCTTCGACTACCTCTCCTGCATGTATTGTCTTTAATGATTCTTCCAGCATTTGTTCAAAAGTTAATTCTGACATAATTTTGAACCTCCTCAATTAATTTATTTGGGGTGGAAGCCCCCGCGGTAATACCCACTAGTCGAACAGCTTTAGGTAGATCTAAATGCAAGTCATCCAGTGTCTGTATAAAATAGGTGTGCTCACATTCCCTTTGGCAGATTTCGTAAAGCTTTCTGCTGTTGGAACTGTGCTTCCCTCCTATTACAATCATAACGTCAGCATCCGCTGCAATGGTCTTTGCCGATCGCTGTCGCTCTTCTGTAGCATTACAGATAGTGTTCACAACACTATCATTGTAACCTTTTTTTTCAAAAATTTCAACTATATATTGAAATTTATTGTAGTTATATGTCGTCTGAGAGACAATGCAGAGTTTTTCGCCCTCTGTTTTTACAAAATTTTCTGCCTGAGCCGGAGTCTCCAGAACGGTAACGGGTCCCGGACACCAGCCGACGATCCCCTCTACTTCCGGGTGTTTCGGATCTCCCACAACGATCACATGATACCCCTCGTTACTTTTTAGTTCCACGATACGATGGATCTTTTTCACAAAAGGACAGGTGGCATCAATGCATTCCAGACCGTTTGCCTCCATGATGTCATAGATCTCTTTTGCCACACCGTGAGCACGGATGATCACTGTGGGAATGTTCTCCCCGGCTTTCAGTTGTTTCAGATCCTCTTTGTTCTCCAGAACCCGTACACCCTTTTCCGACAGTTCTCTGACCACTTCCTCGTTGTGTACAATGGGACCATAGGTATATATAGTCTTCCCGTTTTTTAATTGTTCATACACGGTATCCACGGCACGCTTTACACCAAAGCAAAAGCCTGCACAGTCTGCCAGTCTTACTTCCATATATCGTCTCCCATTTAGCCAATCAGTGTCACGATCCGGTCAATGACCTGTTCAATGGTCATATCGGAGGTATCCACAAGTACCGCATCCTCCGCCTGCTTTAACGGAGAAGTCTCTCTGTGCATATCTCTGTAATCTCTGTCCTCGATATCCTGACGGATCTTTTCTAAGTCGCAGGACTCACCCTTGGCAGTCAGCTCGTCATATCTTCTTTTTGCTCTCACCATACTGCTGGCGGTCAGATAGATCTTGACCTGTGCATGGGGTAATACTACGGTACCGATATCACGGCCGTCCATGATCACATCACTTTTCGCTGCCAGTGCCTGCTGGAGTTCTACCAGTTTGGTACGTACCGCCGGTTGTGCACTGGTGGTGGAAGCCATGTTGCCAACCTCCTCGGTACGCAGATAAGCATTGACGTTTTCACCGTTTAATAATACGACCTGTTCTCCGTCCACATATTGAATGGTGATATCTGCCTCCTTACATTTATCGGCGATCGCTGCCGCATCCGCAGGATCCACACCCTCTCTTAACATGAACAGTGCCATGGCGCGGTACATTGCTCCGGTATCCACATAGATAAAGCCCTTCTTTTTTGCCACTGCTCTGGCAATCGTGCTTTTACCGGCACCTGCCGGTCCGTCAATCGCTACATTAAAGCTCATATTCATATCCTCTTTTCTTCGTATTTTCTTTATGATTTTATTTTTCAAAAAATTTATTGTATGCTGTCTCCCGCCAAATGTCCCGTAGACCAGGCAATCTGTAAGTTAAAGCCACCGGTCATGGCATCCAGATCCAGTACTTCCCCCGCAAAATACAGATGCTTTACCAGCCTGGATTCCATGGTGGAAGGATTGATGTCTTTTACAGAGATTCCGCCCTGGGTAATGATTGCTTCGGCAAAAGATCTCGTCCCCGTTACCGTCATGGGCAGTGCCTTGATCAGCATTCCGAAAGCTTTTCTCTCTTCCCTGCTGATCTCGTTGACCTTCTTCTCCGGGGAGATTCCTGACAACTCTATCATAACAGGGATCAGCTTCGCAGGGAACAGATGATCCAGTGCATTTTTAAACTGTTTATTCTTCGCTTCCTCAAAATCCCGAAGCAGCCGTTTATCCAACTGTTCCGGTGTCAGTGCGGGTTTCAGATCCAGGAAAAGCTTTACTTCATCGTCACCTTTTTGTCTGGAAATATTTTTGGAATAAAAGCTGCTGGCGGACAAGATCAACGGCCCGCTGACGCCAAAATGGGTAAACAGCATCTCTCCGAAGCCTTCGTACCAGGTCTTCTTCCCACATTGCATCCGGATCTCCACATTTTTAAGAGATAATCCCATCAGCGCTTTGCACCAGCTCTCGCGGATCTCTAACGGTACCAATGCGGGCCTTCGCTCCGTTACTTTATGGCCCGTCTCTTCTGCGAACCGGTAACCGTCTCCGGTGGATCCGGTAGCGGCATAGGAGCAGCCACCTGTACAGATAATGCAGGCATCGGCGATCAACTTCTTATGATCCGCGCATTCCACTCCGTATAAGCAAATATTGTCGTCACTTTCCTTCGTCAGGATCTTTTTCACTTCTGTGTGCAGATGAATATCCACATGATATTTATGCAATTCTCTCTGCAGGGCGGCGATCACATCCGAAGAATGATCGGATACCGGAAATACCCTGTCGCCCCGCTCTGTTTTCAGGGGACATCCCGCCTGTTCGATCAGATCACACACCTGTGTATTGTCAAAGCTGTAAAAAGCACTGTACAGGAATTTTTCATTGGTGCAGACATTTTGGAACAGCACATCCATATCCGCTCCATTGGTCACATTACAACGGCCTTTTCCCGTAATAAACAGCTTTTTCCCAAGCTTTTCATTTTTTTCCAAAAGGGTTACGTTATGTCCGCATTTTGCTGCCGCTATGGCAGCCATCATGCCGGCAGCCCCGCCGCCGACCACTATCACATTGCTCATTCTCATCCTTTTCTGCCGACATATCGACGTCACTGCTCCTTGCGTCGCAGAGAATAATCCAACATCGGTTCATCATCTATAAAATCTATCTCGTCATTCAGATACACCTGATAATTGTTCCAGGTCTCTTCCAGTGTCTCCAGATTCTTACGCACCTGCTCCGGGCACTTCAGGCAAAGTGCTACCACCAGCGCATTGATCACACTAAGAGGTGCCACCAGAGAATCCACCACCGACACCATGTCACTTCTCGCCAGCAGATTGCAGGAAGAATACAGATTCATGGGGGAATGGATACTGTCGGTAATGGCGATCACTTTAGCATTCCGGTCATTGGCGAACTCCATTGCCTTTAACGTCCGCATAGAATATCTCGGAAAACTGATGCCGATAAAGCAATCCTTCGGTCCTATATGGATCATCTGTTCAAAGGTCTCGCTGACACTGGTAGTGTTCAGTAAAAATACCTTTCCGCGGATCATGTTCAGGTAAAAATGCAAAAACGCCGCCAATGGCTCATTGCTGCGGAGTCCCATGATATAGATAGTCTCCGCTTCTAAGATCGTAGCTACTGCCGATTCAAACGCCGCCGGATCCAGATTATCTATAGTATCCTGAATCTTCTCGATATCTGCCGTGAGAACAGAGGTCAGGATCTCCGACTGGGAACTTCTTCCATATTTTGCATCCATTTTCTGGATACCGTTTAGTTTACCCTGTACACAGCTTTCCAATGCCTTCTGAAATTTCGGGTACCCATCATAACCGATCCCTGCGGCAAAACGAACCACGGTAGATTCACTGATTCCCAGTGTTTCTCCTAATTTAGCTGCCGTCATGAATACCGCCTGGTCAAAATGTTCCGATATATAGTCCGCAATGGCTTTATGCCCCTTGCTCATCTTCGTATAGTGTTCATTTATCCGGGTAAAAACATCATATTCTGCCACTGTTCTTAACCTCGCATTGTCTCATTGTAAAAAGCATAGTAGGAATGTTCCAAAAGCTGCATCGTCTGCTGATCTGTCAGATCATAATCTCCGGTCAGAGACATGCAGGCGGCTCCATGAATAAAAATCCACATTTTCATAAACAGATCTCCGGGGTCCGGGCATCCGACCACTCTCGCCAGATTGATCTCATAGACTACATTTCCGGCATCACCGTTCAAGATCTCATACATGCTTTTCGTCTTATGCTTACTGCCCTGGTCACCGGATACAAACAGAAGTTCAAACAAGTGTCTTTCTTCCCGTGCAAAAGCTATGTATGCCATTCCTAAGTTGGAAAAAGGTGTCTTCCCGGTGCGGGGATACAGGCTGTAATAATCCAGAAAATACGCCGTTGCTCTCTCATAGACCGCATCCCACAGTTCTTCCATATTCTTATATACTCTGAAAATAGGCTGCGTGGAACATCCTGCCTTCGCCGCAACTTTTCTCGCAGTCACATTGGCAAAGCCTTCCTCTCTGGTCATGGCGAATGCCGTATCCAGGATCCTGTCAATCGTGATCATCTCTTTACGAGCCATAATCCCTCTCATTCCGCTGTATTTACAGCAAACAATGTGTCCTTCTATAACACTTGTTATTTTAGTGGGTGAAGAGGTGGTTTGTCAATATGTAATTAAGTCCATTCGCATATCGGGCTGACCAGGGTCATGTCTAAATAACGGCTTCTACGCGCTTCGCGCTCCCGAAGCCGCAACCACATTCGCAATCCGGGCTATCGCCCTACTTGCTCATGTGGTTTTGTTCGTCTAATAAAAAAGTCGCACTGACTGCGAGCAGTCGTGCGACTTTTTATTGACGAATTATTTAGACAGGGTATGCACCGTTTTTGGTGTCAGCCTGGGTCATATCAACCTTTTCCTGCTGTGCCTGACGATATTTGAAGAAGTCGGTAGCAACCTGAGGGAACAGAGCGTAGCTTAATACGTCCTCATCCTGCTGTTTCCATTCCTTCATTTCGCCTTCCAGCTTATCCATCTCGTTGTCAAGCAGATCAGCGTAACGGCAGGTGATTCTCTCCTCACCGGGGATAACCTTGTCGATAACTTCCTGGCTCATGGGCTTAACGGTCTGGCCGTACTCACCACGCAACACTGCCTTGGTCTCCTTGGTAGCCATCTTGTAACGCTCACCGAGCAGTACGTTGAAGACTGCCTGAGTACCAACGATCTGAGAAGAAGGAGTAACCAGAGGGGGCTCACCCAGATCCTTACGAACCTTGGGGATCTCCTTCAGTACATCGTAGTATCTGTCTTCTGCATTCTGCTCCTTCAGCTGGCTCACCATGTTGGAAAGCATACCGCCGGGTACCTGGTACAGCAGAGTCTTGATATCAACACCCATAACCTTGGGATTCAGCAGGCCGTTAGCCAGACACTCATCTCTGTAAGGTCTGAAGTAATCAGCGATCTCAGCCAACAGGTTCTGATCCAGCCCGGTATCGTAAGGGGTTCCCTTGAAGGTCTCAACCATAACCTCGGTAGCAGGCTGTGAAGTACCCATAGCGAAGGGGCTCATAGCGGTATCGATCACATCAACACCGGCCTCTACTGCCTTCAGGTAAGTCATGCTTGCAACACCGGAAGTATAGTGGGTATGCAACTGGATGGGAAGCTTGGTAACTTCCTTCATAGCCTTGATCAGTTCAGAAGCCTTATAAGGTACTAACAGACCGGCCATATCCTTGATACAGATGGAATCTGCACCCATCTCTTCGATCTTTTTAGCCATACTGGTCCAATACTCTAAGGTGTAAGCATCGCCCAGGGTGTAAGCCAGAGCAACCTGTGCTTCACCTCTGCCTTCCTGTGCCTTGAACTTATTGGTAGCATTTACTGCTTCCTGTAAGTTGCGCAGGTCATTCAGACAGTCGAAAATACGAATGATATCAATACCGTTGGAGATAGACTTCTGTACGAAGTAATCTACCACATCATCTGCATAAGGTCTGTAACCTAAAATGTTCTGTCCACGGAACAGCATCTGTAACTTGGTGTTCTTGAAGCCGTCACGCAGCTTTCTCAGTCTGTCCCAGGGATCTTCCTTCAGGAAACGAAGGGATGCATCAAAGGTAGCACCGCCCCAGCACTCTACGGAATGATAACCAACTTTATCCATCTTATCTACGATAGGAAGCATGAATTCGGTCGGCATTCTGGTAGCGATCAGAGACTGATGTGCATCACGTAAAACAGTTTCCGTAATCTTAATCGGTTTCTTTTCAATTTCTGACATTACGAATATCCTCCATAATATAATTTTCTTTTAATTAGCTTTAAAATACTCCGAAGATCGCCATGAATGTACCGGCTGCTACGGCAGTACCGATAACACCGGCAACGTTAGGTCCCATAGCATGCATGAGCAGGAAGTTGGTAGGATCGGATTCTGCACCAACCTTCTGGGATACACGGGCTGCCATAGGAACTGCAGACACACCTGCGGAACCGATCAGAGGATTGATCTTGCCGCCGGACATTACGCACATCAGTTTACCGAACAGAACACCTGCAGCGGTACCGAACATGAAGGCGATCAGACCCAGAGCTACAATCTTCAGTGTATCAGCATTCAGGAATGCTTCTGCACTGGTGGTAGCACCTACGGAAGTACCTAACAGAATAACTACGATGTACATCAGCGCATTGGATGCTGTCTCAGTCAGCTGACGAACAACGCCGGACTCACGGAACAGGTTACCTAACATCAGCATACCTACCAGAGGAGCTGTGGTGGGAAGGATCAGACATACAACGATGGTAACAACGATGGGGAACAGGATCTTCTCCAGCTTGGATACCGGACGAAGCTGACCCATCTTGATCTTTCTCTCCTTCTCAGTGGTGAGAAGCTTCATAATAGGGGGCTGGATAATGGGAACCAGTGACATATAGGAATATGCTGCCACCGCGATAGGTCCCAGGATTGCCGTCTGTCCCAGCTTACCAGCAAGGAAGATGGAGGTAGGACCGTCAGCACCACCGATGATGGAGATGGCTGCAGCTGCCTTGTCGTTGAATCCCAGCCAGATCGCACCGAAGTATGCTGCGAAAATACCGAACTGCGCAGCTGCTCCCAAAAGAAAGCTCTTAGGATTTGCGATCAGAGGGCCGAAGTCTGTCATGGCACCTACGCCCATGAAGATCAGGGACGGCAGGATTGCCAGTTCATCCAGCTTGTAGAAATAATACAGTAAGCCGCCGGCACCGTTTGCTGCATCTTCAGGGTGCAGCATGATATCGGGGTAAATATTTACCAACAGCATACCGAACGCTATCGGGAGTAAGAGCAGCGGCTCAAACTCATGACGGATAGCTAAATAAAGGAAAAAGCATGCAACCAGAATCATGACATAGTTTCCCCAGGTCAGGTTAAAAAACGCTGTCTGATGAATCAGGTTGTTAAGCGTACTAGCTATATATTCCATTTGATGACCTCCTGTTGTTTATAGAGCTGATAAAAAATTAGTTCAGAGTTGCCAGAACTGCACCAGCCTCAACAGTATCACCAACTGCAACGTCAATGCTTGCTACGGTACCGTCTTCGGGAGCTACAACAGGGATTTCCATCTTCATAGCTTCCAGAATGATGACTGCGTCACCCTTCTTAACAGCCTGTCCAACATTTGCCTCTACCTTGAAGATCTTACCGGCTGCACCGGCCTCAACCTTGATGCTGCCTGCTGCGCCGCCTGCCTTGGGAGCCGCTGCGGGAGCCTTGGGTGCTGCCTTGGGAGCAGCGGGAGCCTTTGCTGCTACGGGTGCTCCGGTAGATGCGCCCTCTTCTACTACTACATCATATACGTTGCCATTTACGGTAATGGTATAATTTTTCATTTTAATATCCTCCTACGATTTTAGATTATCTAACTTTGCGGATAGAACGAACTACAAATCCGTCAGTGTTTGCCGCGCCTTCGCTTGCTGCGATTGCAGCTGCGATTACGGCTACCAGCTCAGTGTCATCTGCTTCGGCTTCTTCCTGTGCAGCGATCTGAGTTACTGCATTATCAATACCTGCGTTCTTTGTCTCTTCCTTCTTGCCCTTTTTGCTGAATGCAGCCTGGATCCTGGGAATGAAGTTGAACAGGGAAATGATCAGCGAGATAATGATCAGCATTACGAATACAGTTCCCATACCGATCAGCGTATTCAGTGCAGCCTTGGTCATCAGACCACCCATGGATTCAACGGGATTCAATGCTGCGGACTCCATGCTCAGGAACATATCATTGCTGAAGATCACTTCTGCCTGTGCGTTCTGGTTTGCTCCGGTCACATCTACATGTACAATGATCTGATCATCATCGATGGTAGCATCTGCATCACCGACAGCAGTGATACCGCCGATGGTTTTCTTCGCGGAATTGAAAGACTCGATAGCAGTCTTGTATGCATAACCGTCAACGGTGATACCTACATTTTGCTGTACCATATATGCCACTTCATCAGCGGTATACTCGGAAAAGCTCTCCAGAGTAGCTTCGTCTTCAAAGTTCTCAAGAGAAGGGATCACATACTGGGTAGCGATCTGGATCGCAGTATCCATCTTACGCTGCTCATAATCCGTATAAGTCTCCTCACTGCCGCACGCCGTCAAACCAAAGATGCAGGTAATCATACATACTAAGCTTAAAAATTTCTTCATTTTATAATCACCCTTTCTTATACAGTTCCGTGTTTCTTGGCAGGACGGTCTTCACTTTTGGTGAATAACATCTCAAATGCGCCGATCACATATTTTCTGGTATCAGCTGCATTTACGATCTGGTCCACATATCCTCTCTTGGCTGCACTGGTTACATTCAGAGTCAGAGCCTCGTACTCTGCAGCCTTCTCATTGATCACATCAGCGCCCTGACCATCATACATGATCTTGGCAGCAAGCTTGCCGTCCATAGCACCGATCTGTGCATCCGGCCATGCCATGGTGATGTCAGCACCGATTGCCTTGGAGTTCATTACCACATAAGCGGTTCCTAAAGCTTTGCCGATCACAACATTAACCTTGGGAACGGTAGCGTTAGCGAATGCGTAGGTCAGCTTTGCAGCAGCCTTGGCGATGGTCTTCTCGGAAGTTAAAGTTGCCTCATAACCCTTGACATTGGTCAGAGTCAGTACGGGGATACCGAAAGCATCACAGAAGTTCACGAACTCTGCAGCCTTCTCGCAGCCTTCTGCGGTCAGCACAGCGTCTAACTTCTCTGCTACTTTGCCTTCCTCATCGCAGATCTCGGAACGGTTAGCTACCGCACCTACGGTAACACCATCGAGACGTAAGAAACCGGTTACCATATTTTTAGCATATCCGGACTTTACTTCGAAGAAATTGTTGTCATCTGCCAAAATGGACAGAGCAACGGAAGTGTCGCCGACACAGCCTGCGATCTCAGGATTCACACGATTCAGATCATCGGTGCAGTCCTCTAAAAAGCTTGCATCATCTTCGTTGTTGGCAGGCAGGAAGCTTACCAACTCTCTTACCTTCTCCAGAATGGTTGCTTCGTCAGCTACCACATCAACGATACCGCTCTCTTCAGCCTGGAACTTAGCGGAAGAAGAATCACACTTGGTGATCACATTGCCGTCCAAAGCGTTGGGAGCATTCACGAACAGCTTGGCATTCTTCTCTTCCATGAAAGTGAAATCCGTCATGGTAGGGAACAGACCTAAGCCGCCGCCACAGGTTCCGAATACAGCGGTGATCTGAGGGATCACACCGGAAGCCATGGTCTGCTTTAAGTAAATCTCACCGAATGCAGCCAGTGCATCGGTTGCCTCCTGCAGTCTTAAGCCTGCAGACTCGATCAGTCCGATCACAGGTGCTCCGGTCTTCATAGCCAGATCGTAGAGGTTTGTAATTTTCTTGGCATGCATCTCACCGATGGTTCCGTTCAGTACGGAAGCATCCTGGCTATATACATATACAAGATTACCATTGATCACTCCATAGCCGGTAATACAACCGTCAGAAGGAGTTTCATTGGGTTTCAGATTGAAATCCGTAGCTCTTGCGGTTACAAGTCCGCCGATTTCAACGAAACTGTTGTCATCGAGTAAAGCTGCTATTCTTTGACTCGCTTTTGAAGTAGTGCTCATATGTTTCAGCCCTCCGTTGATAATATAATAAAATAAAAATAAAAAACTCTATTAATATAGAAGCACAAATGCCCCCATGATTAACAGTCGTTAGTATAACATAAAATCTGCAACTCGCAAAGAACGAATTGCAGATTTTTACAAAAAATATACATTGTTTTTTATTTTGAACAATATTCCCTTCCTTTTTTCATAGGGATCTCATCAAAAAGCGCCAAAGGATCTGCCTGCCGCACCATACGAAGTCTATGGCTTCCACATCCTTTGCTGCGCTCAGACGCTCTCTGCGCCATACCCTGCCATCTACCAGATAGCTGATCTCTCCCACGCACTCTCCTGCCTCCACGGGAGCCGTAAGGTACGGTTCCTTACGATAGAGGATCTCCACATTCTCGTCAGGACCCATTAAGAGTCCCTCCACTCCTTCCGTCTCCGGATCCGGTTCCACAGGCAGCAGGACCTCCTCTGTCAGTGCATCATTCTGTGCCCGCAGCACCGGAATCGGCATAAGCAGCTGTTCTCTGCCCGAAAACGTTTCTTCTTCAAAGCTTCGATATGTAAAGTTTTCCAATCCATAAGTAAACAATTCCCTGCTGTCGCTCCATTTATAGGTCTTGTGATTCGGCCATCCACAGGCAAGCAGCGCCACGATCAGACATTTTCCGTCCCGTCTCAGGGCTCCCACATAGCAGTATCCCGCCTTGTTCGTAAATCCGGTCTTGCCCGTAAACGCTCCGTCCATCATCTGCAGAAATGCGTTGTGATTGTGACACTGAAAGAAGCGTCCGTTCTCCGTAAAACTGTAATCCTGCGTCCCTGTGATCTCTAAAAACAGATCCCTCTGTGGGGAAGTTTTCATACAGTACCTGAGAATCTCCGCCAGATCTTTTGCTGTGGTATGGTGTTCCCTCTCTAATGTACTTCCGTCCGACAGTGTCAGAGTCTCCGTGGCATCCAGCCCGTTTGGTGTGATGAACCAAGTATCTTCGCAGCCGATCTCTTCCGCCTTTTCATTCATTGCCTGCGCAAATCTATGTAATGCCGCCTTGCTCTCTTCGCCGGTATGTTCTGAGATCTCCCCCGTCTCTCCCAAAAGTTTTCCGCCGATGTATTCCCCCAGTACCACAGCAGTATCGTTATGGCTTTCCAGCATCAGGGAAAACAATAATTCTCTCACGGTATAGTGTTCTCCGCATTTCACATATAGCTTTACTTTGGGCATGGTGGCTGCATAGGCAGAGACGCTGACGGTTTCATCCACCTTTGCATTTTCCAGCACCAAAATACAGGTCATGATCTTGGTGGTACTTGCCATAGCCATGGGGATAGTTTCGTTTTTTCCGTAAAGCACGCGTCCGGAATCCGCATCCAGAAGCACTGCTCCCTGTGCATACAGCTTAAACTCCTGTTGTAGATCGGATTTCCCGGTCTCATACCGGATCGCGTATGTCGGTTCGTTGTCTGTTATCCTATCTTCACGGAATTGTGATCCGCACAGACTTTCCAGACATATAATTCCCGCAAAAAGGGCACAAAAAAAGCCTCGCATAATCGTTGCTCCCAAAAAGGATTACTTATTACTATGAGGCCGGTTCTTTGTCCTATTCTCTGTTTATATATTCAAAGTAAGCTGTACTTCCTGTTCCGCCTGCTGCTTAAATTCCTCCACCTGCACCGGATTCAGTTCCGGCAGTTCTTCCAGACTCTTCACGCCAAAGCAGCGTAAAAACTGCTCCGTGGTACCAAACAGCAAGGGTCTTCCGGGAGCATCCAGACGTCCCAGTTCCGTGATCAGATCGTATTCCAACAATTTGTTAATAGCATGGTCACAGCTGACGCCTCTGACTCTCTCAATCTCAAGTCTCGTTACCGGCTGCTTATAGGCAATAATGGACAATGTCTCCAGCACGGTATCCGTCAGAGTCATTTTCCTCGGAGTCTTCGCGATCTTGATCAGATATTCGTACATATCCGCCTTGGTGCACAGCTGTACGGAATCGTCGAACTGTGTCAGACCGATACCTCTGTTCTCTTCCTCGTACCGCGCCGCCATGTCTTTTAATATAGACTTTGTCGTCTTCACATCCTCTTCGATCACTTCCGCAAGTCTGCTGATCTCCACGGAATCTCCCATGGTAAAAAGGATAGCCTCTATCACTGCTTCTGCTTTACTGCGTTCCATGCTAAAACCTCACTGTATCCTAAACGTTAGATGTAATCATAATATCATCGAATATATTTTCCTGGCTGATGTTGATCTTGCCGGTCTTCATCAGTTCCAGAATGATCAGGAATGTAACGATCACTTCCATTTTGCTGTTCTGCTTCTCCAAAAGCTTACGGAAGCTGAAGGTCTTATGTTCTCTGGCATAAGCCTCCACATACAGCATCTTGATGTCCATATCTACCTCATCCTTCTCGATATTGCCATACTGGCTGCGGACGGGGTCGATCTTGTCCTCCTGCTTCTTTACGATGGATCTGAATATCTCATGAAGCTTGTTCAGATTCATATCGCCGATGAGTTCTTCGTAATCTATGGGCTGTCTGTAAGCTTCCACTTCCTTCGGAAGTCTCTGCTCTCTGTACATGTTCCTGGCAGCATCCACCTGACGGTCTCTGAGTTCAAAGGACATGTATTTGTACATCTTGTATTCCAACAGCTTCTGAACCAGTTCTGCTCTGGGATCCTCTTCCTCGCCGTCCTCATTCACTTCCTTGGGCAGCAGCATCTTGCACTTGATGTCGATCAGCGTCGCCGCCATCACCAGGAATTCACTCATGACATTCATATCTTCCCGCTGCATCTGCCTGATGTAATCCAGATACTGCGCTGTAATCTCTACAATAGGGATATCATAGATGTCTATTTTATTTTTTTCGATCAAATGAAGCAGCAGATCCAGTGGACCTTCAAACGCTTCCAGTTTTACAGATATTGCCATTTGATAAAACTCCTATTTCCCCTCGTCCGGCATAAGCTCCACTTCTAAGATCTCGCCCGGATTGAACAGCCGGATCGGGATCGTGTGCATTCCCAGTCCTCTGCTTAAGAGCATTCTGCTTTTCCCTATGGTAAACTCTCCGCCATCGTATTTTGGAAAAAGTCTCACATTGGGAGACACCACACCCTTTCCCCAAAAAGGAACTCTCACCATGCCGCCGTGAACATGACCGGATAACACCAGGTCTGCACCCCAGTCTGCGTATTTCGGAAAATAATCCGGGTCATGCGCGATCAATATATTGAAATATTCTTCGGAGGGCTGTCCTAAAATCCCCAGCAGATATTCCGGATCCATGGGCTGTATCCCAAAACGTTTGTAGTACAGCCTGTCTATCTCAGAACCATAGATGCGGATCCCGTATTCCGGAAGATCCTTATGCTCGTTGACAAGCCTGTGAATACCGATCTTCGTAAGAGCTTCTTCATACCGTCCCGCCATATCCCCATAATTTTCAGGATACAGCTTCAGGCGGTGTTCATGGTTGCCGTTGCCGTAATAGACAGGATACTTCTTTGCAAGCTCCGTAAGAAATCCCACCGCCACATCCAGTGTTGCCTTCGGCTTCGCCGTCAGCATATCCCCGGCGATCAGGATCATGTCCGGTCCGATCTCATCGATCGCCTGCAACAGTCTCTCATTTTGTTTTCCGTATCTTTTATTGTGCAGATCCGCCAGAACCACCGCCTTCACAGACTTTTTGATTCTCTGATCCCGCAGGGAATAATGCCGCACCACAAAGCGGTTACTGTCGTACAGCATTATCCACAGCATTATCACAAGGATTACTGCGATCACGGTAATCACTACATCCAACTCTTTTGCCCCCATGGTATGTTGCCAGATTATTGCCAATTTGTTCTATAGTATAACATATTATTTTGTCTTACAAAAGATAAAATTCCATTATTTTTCGCAGATAATCCTTATAAACCGCCTTCGCCACCGCATTTTCATACAGAATCGGTACACTGCCGATCTCCACGCCGTTCAGCAGATAGACCGCCCTGCCTGCCGTATCTCCTTCCGCAAAAGGTGCTATGGCAGTCTCCGGCAGTTCAATTTTCTTCTCCACGCCGTCCAGGGAATTTCCCTCCGTATCCAGATACCGGAATTCACTTTGGTATTTGACTGGCACCGTATCCTCTACGCCGCCCTGCACCCGCATATTCTGCAGGGGATCTGTATTCTCATCCAGATACAGATCGCTTATATTAAAACCGTAGCTAAGCAATGTCCGGGCGTCCTTAAAACGTGCCTTATAGTCCGGTGCCCCCATGATCACCGCGATCAGATCAATGCCATCCTTCGTTGCCGTGGCGGACAGACAGAATTTTGCTTTGGAAGTGGATCCGGTTTTCAATCCCGTAGTAAACGGATACTGTTTCAGCAATTTATTGGTACTGTTTAACGTGAATTTTGAGCTTCCCTGACTGGTCTCATGGGTGATGTCCTCCATCCAGATACCTGTATATTCAAATATTTTCGGATATTTTACCGTAAGCTCCCTGGACATGACCGCTACGTCCATTGCCGTCGTATAATGGCCGTCGGAATCCGTCAGACCACAGCAGTCCTCGAAATGGGTATCCGTCATGCCAAGCTCCGACGCCTTCGCATTCATCTGTTCCACGAAAGCTTCTTCGCTTCCCGCTATGTATTCCGCCACCGCCACGCTGGCATCATTGCCCGAAGCTACAGCGATACATTTGATCAGGGTCTCTAAGGTCTGCACCTCATTTTCTGCCAGGAACACCTGAGAACCTCCCATGGAACTGGCATAGGCGCTCACCGTTACCGGATCCTCTAATTTGATTTTTCCCTGATCCAGAGCTTCAAAAGTTAAAAGCAATGTCATGATCTTGGTAATGCTGGCAGGGCTTCGGCGTTCTCTTGCATTCTGCTCAAAGATCACCTTCCCGGTGGAGCTCTCCAGAAGCACCGCACTGGGAGCTTCGATCACTGCCGGTTCTGCACATACATTGATTCCGTTCCACCAGAATACCTGCATACTGATGCTGAATAGCAAGATCCCCGTGCAAATATATTTCCTGATTTTTTGCATAAAAAAGCCACACTCCCCTATCCTTTTCTAAAAGATATGGTCGTGTGGTCCTATATATACCTGTAAACCTGATGTTTTACGTCTTACCATCTGGCGATCAATGCCTGGCAGCGTTCCTTCAGTGCTTCTCCCTTACTGCGGACATCGATGTCGAATACCTTGATCAGTTGTACCGTATAATCAATCGCCACAAGCAACAGAATACCCTGGATCAGGCGGGTTCCTATCTGCAGCTGCACCTTATCGATGATATGATACATGGCATCATGGACAAACTGCACGATTCCTATCGCATAAAATCCCCAGGCGACGGTACTCTCGAGGCAAATGATCCCCCGATAATTGAAGGGCTTATTATTATAATCCCACCATAATTCTCCCAGGAAACGGATCATACCGATCCCTACCAGATATTCAAAGGCCGTTGCCAGGATAGCTCCCAGAAAATATAATTCCACAAGCTTATCACGCAGCGGACTTAAGATCAGATACCCCAGCACTCCGCCAAAACCATAGATCGGGCAAAACGGTCCCTTGCCAAATCCCCGGTTGGTAAGCTTGCGATTACAAAATGACATATACGTAGACTCCAGTGCCCATCCGAGAACACTGTACAATACAAATGCTGCTAACAGATGATAGATATCTGTTCCCAGTATTTCATAACTCCACATTTGATCTCCCTCAAAAGTACAAAGTCCCCGGTGATCACGCCGAGGACTGTTGTTTAACATTAGTTATATTTACGTTTTCTTGCTGCTTCAGACTTCTTCTTACGTTTTACGCTAGGCTTCTCGTAATGCTCTCTCTTACGAATCTCCTGCTGGATACCAGCCTTAGCGCAGCTTCTCTTGAAACGACGTAAAGCGCTATCTAAAGTCTCGTTCTCTTTTACGATTACGTTTGACATCTTACACCCGACCTCCCTTCAGTCCCTTCAAGTAACATGACTGACTGGGTTATTCTAATGCGCAGTTGTTCTACACACATTTGATATTATAGCATAAAAAATACATTCGTCAACTACTTTTTTAATTTTTTATATATAATATTCCACGTAGTTCACACAAGAATAAGAACCGCAGACCCGCGCGTGCTTTCTTTCGCACGATTCGCTTACGGACGCTTAACCGTAACGGTACATAAGCGAGGAAAATACCCTCGCAATGCGTCCCTTGGGACGCTATGGTACCGACGGTTGCTTAGAGTCTGCTTGTCCTTATTCTTATGTGAGCTACTGGATCTTCAAAATCTTATTTAAAAAACTTATCGTATATACCGAATAGGAAAATAAAGATCACGATCAGGGGCAGTCCGTAGGTCAGATAACCGCGCATCCAGTCGTGGACTTTTAAGCCCTTGCCGGTATTTACTTCGGCCTTATAGTTCTCCCATCCCCAGCCGTATCTGGTCACGCAGAACAGCAGGTATACCAGGGATCCTAAGGGAAGGAACAGATTACTTACCAGAAAATCTTCAAAATCCAGTACCGCTCCGCCGAAGACAGCAAAACCATCCCAGCTCCACACATTATACCCCAGTACGCAGGGCACGGACAATGCAATGATCAGGAACAGGTTCACCAGGGAAGATTTCCTGCGGCTGGCACCGGTCAGTTCCATGCCACAGCAGATGATATTCTCGAACACAGCCAGCACCGTGGACAATGCTGCGAACGCCATAAACAGGAAGAATAAACTCCCCCACAGGCGGCCGTAAGGCATATTGGCGAAAATATTCGGCAGGGTAATGAAGATCAGGCTCGGTCCTGAGGTCTGATCCACCCCATAGGTAAAGCAGGCGGGGAAAATGATCAGTCCTGCGGTAATTGCCACGAAAGTATCCAGTACCACAACTCTGACGGACTCTCCCATCAGAGAATGATCCTTGCCGATGTAGCTTCCAAAGATCGCCATGGCACCAATGCCTAAACTTAAGGTAAAGAACGCCTGATTCATGGCACCTACCAGTGTAGATACCACACCGACTTCCTGCATACGTCCAAAATCAGGTACCAGATAGAACTTCAGACCTTCCTTTGCGCCCGTCATGAAGAAGCTATTGATGGCAAGTACTACCATAATGGCAAGCAGTGCGATCATCATGACTTTAGTCACGCGCTCCAGACCGTTCTGCAGTCCACCGGCACACACAACGATACAGATGATCACCACCAGTACCATCCAGAACATCATGACCCCCGGATCTGCCAGCATCCGGGTAAACTGTTCCGCTACCGCATCCGCGGAAAGCCCGGAAAGTTTACCGGCAGCCGTCATATAAAAATAATGTAACATCCAGCCTGCTACCGTAGTGTAGAACATCATCAGCAGATAGCAGCCTGCCAGTGTAAAATATCCGTGGATATGCCACTTCTGTCCCGGCTTCTCCAGTGCCTGGTAAGCCTTTACGGGACTTTTCTTACTTGCTCTTCCCACCGCGAACTCCATGGTCATAATCGGCAGACCAAGGAGCACCAGGAAGATCAGATAAAACAATACAAATGCGCCACCGCCGCCCTGGCCGGCCATGTACGGGAATTTCCATACATTACCGATCCCAATGGCACAGCCGGCAGACAACAGGATAAAACCTAAACGGGATTTCAGATTCTCTCGTTCCATTATGCGAGCTGACCCTCCAGTACTTTGGACGCTTCCGCGATCGCTGCGGGAATGCCTGCAGGATTCTTACCGCCGGCCTGCGCCATATTCGGACGTCCACCGCCGCCACCGCCTACCAGTGCGGCAATTCCCTTGATCAGGTTGCCTGCATGGGCGCCGGCCTTCACAGCACCGTCCGTTGCCATAGCGATCATATTGACCTTGCCGTCCTGTGCGGAAAGCAGTACAACAACGCCTTCGCCAAGCTTATCCTTGAGCTGGTCGCCCAGGTCTCTCAAGCCATTCATATCCACACCGTCTACGCTGGTTGCCAGAAGTTTCGTACCCTTCACTTCCACCACCTGATCAAGTACATCGCCCAGTGCAGATTGCGCCATCTTTGCCTTCAGAGATTCATTCTCTGCATTCAGTGCCTTCAGCTCTGCCTGCATATGCTGGATCTTCTCGGTCAGGGCTGCAGGAGTTGCCTTGGCTGCTGCAGCTGCCTTATGGAAGCTCTCTTCCATTGCCTGATAGTATGCCATGACATTGGCACCGGTCAGTGCTTCAATTCTTCTGACGCCGGCTGCAACACCGCTCTCGGACAGGATCTTGAAATAGCCGATCTCTCCGGTGTGCTTTACATGGGTACCACCGCACAGTTCCCTGGAGAAATCTCCCATAGATACCACGCGGACGGTCTCACCGTATTTTTCACCAAACAGAGCCATAGCTCCGCTCTTCTTCGCATCTTCGATGTTCATGACATCGGTAATGACTGCAATATCCTCTGCGATCTTCTCATTGACCAGAGCCTCTGCCTTAGCGAGCTCTTCCGCAGTCATAGCCTGTCCGTGGCTGAAGTCGAAACGGGTTCTTGCGCCGTCCTGGTAGGAACCCTGCTGTTCTACATGATCGCCCAGTACGATCTGCAGTGCCTTCTGTAACAGATGGGTTGCGGAGTGGTTCTTGCAGACACTCTTTCTATTGTCGGTATCTACAGCAAGCTCTGCAGTATCATTTACGGATACGCTGCCGGATACGACCTTACCCACATGTCCGATACGTCCGCCTGCGATCTTCACGGTCTCAGTCACTTCAAAAGTACCGTTTTTTGTGCGGATCACACCAAAGTCACCCTTCTGTCCGCCCATGGTAGCATAGAACGGAGTCACATCCGTGATCAGGGTACCGGTCTCTCCCTCATTTAAGGTATTCACCAGTTCGGTCTCGGATGCCAGTCCTACTACTTTACCTTCTGCGGTCAGCGCATCATAACCTACAAATTCGCTGGTGATCTTATCATCCAGTCCATCGAATACACCTGCTGCAGTAGTCAGCTTTTGGGAGAAGTTCTGTCCTTCTCTTGCCTTCTGTTTCTGCTCTTCCATGGCAACGGCGAAGCCTTCCTCATCTACAGTCAGGTTCTCTTCCTGTGCCAGCTCTACGGTCAGCTCCAGAGGGAATCCGAAGGTATCGTATAAGTAGAATGCGGACTTGCCGTCGATCTCCTTTTTCCCTTCGCTTCTCTTCTGCTCCAGAATCTTCTGCAGCTCCTTCATGCCGTTCTCCAGAGTGCTCTCGAAGCGGGCGATCTCTTTCTGCAGCTCGCTTAAGACGAACTCGCGGTTCTTCTTCATCAGAGGATAGCTTTCTGCATAGATCTCATCAATATACATAGCAGCAATGTGCAGCAGCTGCTCTGTAGTCATATTTAAAGTGCGTCCGTGTCTTACCGCACGACGGATCAGACGACGGAGAATATAGCCGGCACCGGTATTGGAGGGAAGCAGCTTCGCCTCATCACCGATCAGCATCACTCCGGTACGCAGATGGTCTGCCAGAATACGCATGGATCTGGTCAGCTTCTCATCCGCATTGTATTTCACACCGGAAGCCTCTTCAATATAAGCGATCACCGGAGCAAACAGGTCTGTCTGGTATACATCTCTGGTACCGTTTAAGAATGCCAGAATACGCTCCAGTCCCCAGCCGGTATCTACGTTCTTCTGCTTTAAAGGAGTCAGATGGCCGTCATGATGCTTCTCGTACTGCATGAATACATCATTACCCAGCTCGGTGTATTTGCCACAGTCACAGCCGGGGCCGCAGTTCGGTCCGCAATCCGGTCTGTCTGCAATATAGAACATCTCACTGTCGGGACCGCAGGGACCGTATTCCAGTCCCCACCAGTTGTCATCAGCGGGCAGATAATATACGTTTTCTTTTTTGAATCCGGAAGCGATACGATACTGTGCGCCTTCCTCGTCTCTGGGGGCATTCCCGTCACCGGCAAATACAGTGGCAGCCAGATGATCCGCATCAAATCCGAACACCTGGGTCAGCAGTTCAAAACTCCACTGGCAGCGTTCCTTCTTAAAATAATCTCCAAGGCTCCAGCTTCCCATCATCTCGAAGAAGGTTACATGGCTTTTGTCGCCTACGGAATCAATATCGTTGGTACGTACACAGCCCTGTACGTTGCAGAGTCTGGTACCCAGAGGGTGCTTCTGTCCCAGCAGATAAGGCATCAGCGGCTGCATACCGGCAACGTTGAACATAACACCGGTAGAACCGTCGGATACCAGGGATACTGCTCCCACATCTACGTGACCACGGTCTATATAAAATTGTTTCCAGGCTTTTCTCAGTTCATCAGAAGTGAATTGTCTCATTCTCTCGGTCTCCTTGTCTCAATAATTACATCTTTCGGAAAATAAACCTACATTTCTACATTATAATGTTATCGTTTCGCCGCGTCAAGGATAAAACATCACTCATCCTCGTCTTCCAGGATCTCGTTCAATGCCTCTCTGGCCTCCTCGATCTCCTCTTTTTTGCCCTTTTTCAATGCAGCCTCGAAAACAGTGATATAACGATCCAGTTCTTTTCTCCGGTCTCCCAGTGCTTCCTCATACATCCGCTCCGCTCTGAGAAGCACCAGACGGTTCTCCTCCAGGTCTCTGGGCTGGATCTTCAGGTAGGACAATTCTTCCATTCGCTTCTGGATCTCATCATCCGTCATCTGGTTGTCCTGTCCCTTGATGATCATTTTCTGGGTCAGTCCGGTGGATACCACCTTGACTTCCACTTCCAGCAGGGAATTGATGTCATAGGTGTAAGTCACATCCACGGCTTCACTGCCCCTGGGCCCTTTGGGAACATCAATGTTCAGTTCTCCCAGAAACAGATTATTTCTGGCGAAACGGCTCTCTCCCTGCAGTACCCGGACGCGCACCTTGTCCTGATTGTCTCTGACAGTGTACAACTGCTCCGTATGACTGGCGGGGATCACGGTGTTGCGCTCAATGATGGGACAGAAACGGCCGTCTTCAAATTTGCCTTCCTCGTATTCCACCACAACTTCCGTTCCTAATGTAAAGGAGCATACATCCGTCAGAATGACTTCCTTTACCTCCGCCCGGCGTTCCTTCATGGCCGCCTGGATCGCCGCGCCCAGTGCCACGGCTTCGTCCGGGTTCAGTCTTGTATCCGGGAATTTGCGGAACAGCCTGATCAGGAAATCCCTGACCACCGACAGTCTGGTGGCTCCGCCGATCAGCAATACCTCCTCGATGTCCGACAGCTTCAGTCCTGCATCCGTCAGACTCTTCTTCACCGGTTCCCTGATCTTCATTAACAGTTCTTCGCACTCTTCCTCATATTCTTTTAAGGCGATCTCTGCCGTTTTGTTCTCTTCACCCAGCATAAGTTCCATGGTCACCGCAGTCTGATCACTGATTCCCCGCTTGGCTTCTTCTGCCTTTTTATAGAGACGCACCTGTTCTTTCTCCGACAGATCCTTATAATGCAGTCCTGTCTTTTGCAGAAAAAGTTTCGACATCACTTCCGTGAAATCTTCACCGCCAAGATAATTGTCTCCGGCTACCGCCCGCACCTCCAGAATATTGTGATACAGCTCCAGAATGGAGACATCAAAAGTTCCGCCGCCCAGGTCAAATACCAGAAATCTGGTGTCTTTTTCTTTTTCGTACAGGCCGTAGGCCACCGCCGCTGCGGTAGGCTCCGAGATCATACGCTCCACCTTCAGCCCGGCCAGTTCTCCGGCCCGCTTGGTGGCTTTTCTTCTCTTGTCGTCAAAATAGGCCGGTACACTGATCACGGCCTCTGTGACTTCTTCCCCCAGATAGGCTTCCGCATCTTCTTTCAGATAACGCAGGATCATGCTGGACAATTCTTCTGGACGGAACTTTTTGCCGGACAGGTCATAAGTGCGATCCGTTCCCATGCTGCGCTTAAATGCCTGCGCCACACTGTCGGGATAGAGGTTTCTGCGTTCCTGTGCCGTCTCCCCCACATAGACATTGCCGTTCTCATCCACGCTGACCACAGAGGGGGTCAGATGTTTTCCCAGACGGTTGGGGATGATCACAGGTCCTTCCTCCGTAAATACTGCCACCAGACTGTTGGTGGTTCCCAAATCGATTCCGACTATCATATGTTTTCTTCTCTCTTCATTTTAATTTTTTACTTCTTCCCGAACAGCCTCTGCCAGAATCCCCGTTTCTCCGGCTGCAGCTTTTCCTTATGAAAAGCGGCTACGGCAGGATCCGTATCCTTCGTCACCTGTTCCGAATGATACCGGTGCCAGATGGCCTGCAATCCCATTCCGGGATGTTCCTGCATCTGCTCTTTCAGCCGCTCCAGTGCTTCTTTCTCCCGGCCCTTTTTCAGCATCTGCAGTATCCGTACCATCTCCAGTTCCTCGCAGACGGGATGTACACAGCCATGGCAGAAGGAACAGTCTTTGTCCAGTTGCAGGAGCGTATCCTGTTCCTCATCGGTGGCCGTATAATATCCCGCCAGATATTCGTGTACGATCCGAAGCTTCGGATATTTCAGATACACATCCTTGCCGCTTTTATCTTCTCTTTCCATGCAGGCTTTCAACGCCTGTGCATAGTCAGCACCTTTCTTCTTATCTCCGTACAGGATGCATGCCAGGATCAGGTCCGCAATGTCATCCTTTTTGCTGAGATCCTCCTTATGGAAGATCAGTGCCTTATCCATATTCTCGATGGCCACCTTTCCGGAACCACAGATCAGCCCATACCATCCCAGATGGAAAAAGTAATCTTCGAAATACTTCTGGGTATTCCCGGTATTTTTTCCAAGCAGTTCGATCTTCTCCGGCCACGATGTCAGAATATTTCCGGCGATCGTCTTTTCCCCGCACCAGACACACAGATCCAGCTTTTCTCCTGCCGCATCCAGTACATTGACGAATGCCTTCTCCAGAACTTTTAATCCCTCCGTAGTCTTGTCATTGCAGGCCAGACATCTGGCGAAATCCCTCATACGGTTCCGGTCCCGGTCTCCGGCACTTCCCGTCATCTCACGGTATCTCCGGTAAAACTGTTCCGCCATTTCCGTATTGCCCAGCAAAAAATAAATTTCTGCCTGTTCCACAATCAGTTCCGGCCAGGCATGATTCTGTGTTCCACTCTTTTCATAGAAAAATACACATTTTCTCAGGCAGATCATGGCTTCATCGTATTTGCCGCGGCATCTGTGGATCCGTGCCAGTCCCTTCCAGGCAAAAGGATTGGTCGGGTTCGTGGAAAGTGCCTTTTCATAATCCGCTTTTGCCGCCTCCAGACAGCCTGCCGCATTATGAAAATCTCCCCGCTCCACCAGTAAAAATTCACAAGGGTAGGCATACAGATATTCCGTAATGATCGGAAGTCCTCTCCGGTAAAATATGGTCTTGCCCGCTTCCAGTTTGCTCAGATATTTCTTCCGGAATTTATCTATGGCGTCGTTCATCTGTTCCTGGGGAAGCCCAGTATTGGTCAGCTGCCATTCATAGGCATCCAGGATCACACTTTTGACATTATTATCCTTCGCCTGTTGTAACAGTTCCTTCAGTTCCTCCGGATGTGTCAGATCCATGTACACCTTTGCCATCATTTCATAGGCCTTGACATAGGTTGGAAAATAATTTAAACAGGCTCTGCCGTTCTGGATCACCCCTGCTGCATTCCACTGCCTCTTCGCCGCTTCCAGTTCGTTGGCATATGCAGCGTAAACCTGATAATCCCCGATCAGTTTCTGGGATATCTCCGCACAGCGTTTATACTCTTCCATCTCCACATAGATCTGTGCCTTTTCGATCAGCATACCGATATCCTTCGGTGTTCCGGTCTCGGCTTTTTCCGCTTCCGCAATGGCTTCGGCGAATTTTTCCGGCTGTACATAGCCATAAGCCCGATAGCACTGCATCCGGATCATATGTGACTGTCGGATCCGGTCTCTGTCTTTTTCCTCCTCTTCGGCATCCGTATCCCGGAGGATCTTTTTCTCCAGGCTTTCTTCCCATTTGGCTGCCGTGGAAATTGTCTTCTCATATTCTGCCGCTTCTGCCAGCAGTTTTGTCATAAGTCCCAGATATTCCTCACGCCTGTCCGCAGGAACTTTTGTTTCCAGCTCCCTGACCGTGCGGATTCCCAGATCGGTCCTGCCATCCTGCAGATAACACCAGCCCAGATCCAGTCCCAGACCGGGATCATGGTTCTGCGCATATTCCCGTTTCATTTCCCGTTCCAGTTCGGTGTTGATCTTCTGCAGTGTCTCCAGAAATGTGTCGTCTCCGCCTACGGAAAGAATCTCTTCCGCACATTTTTTTGCCTCTTTATAGTTCCCCTGCTCATAATACCAGTCCGTCAGGCGCAGGTTCGCCATGTAGTGTTTCGGCAGCTTCTCCCGAAGACTCTCATAAATAGCAGACGCTTCTACGCGCCCTTCATTTCTCCACAGTATTTCCGCCGTATTGTAAGCGATCAGATCATCCTCCGGATATCTTGCAGACAGTTTCTTTAACAAAGTAATGGCTTCTGCGGTCTGTCCCTTTCCTTCATAGAGGGACGCACGGCAGATCTCCATAACAGGGTGGGTAATCCCCAGAGCATCCCCACATCCGATCATCTGCTCCGCTTCCTGTAATTTTTTCTCCTGCAGCGCCTGATAAGCTCTGTCATAATATTGCAGAAACTGATCGTAATCCGCATCTTCCGCACCACGGAACTCGGAAAAATCCACTTCTTCCCCGGATTCGCACTTATGTACCATATAGCTTACAAACTGTGCCGGAAAGCGCTCTCTGAAGGCCCCCGCATTCTGTACAATGTGGATTTTCTCATCCAAAAGCTTCCAGATTGCGGTCGGCAGCTTATAATGTTCCATCAGAAAACGAAGCAGATAAGTGGTGCAGTTTTCCTCTTCCTCCAGAGAAAGAAAGTCATCCGCCTCAAAAAGCGCTTTCCATTTTTCCACATCACAGCGGTCCGTAATATTCTCATAGACCTTCCGAACACCACGTACCCACTGTCCTGCCGGAGTATCGTCCTCCAGCGTCGGTTCCGCCTCCTCGTTCTCTTCTGCATCCGGCGTTTTGGCATAGCGGCAGGCCTCCTCATAAGCCATCCGCAGTCGCTTGAAGCCTTCCGGATCATCCTCCGGATTCGTTACCGTCAGCTTGTCACGATAGGCATTCTTCAGTGCCCTTTCGTCTTTTGTCTGTTCGATTCCCAGAATCTGAAACACTTCGATCGGTTCCACGCTGTCCCCTCCACTGTAAGTATCAAACTTTTCGTACCAATAGAAAAAGATATAGAAAAGGAGCAGAAAAATCTTTCTGCTCCTGAATAGTGATCTTAGAATGTAAACTTATCTGCAAAGTAAGCATCCAGATCTGCGATAGCAACACGCTCCTGCTCCATGGAATCACGGAAACGTACGGTAACGCAGCCATCTGTCTCGGAATCAAAATCGTAAGTTACGCAGAAAGGAGTTCCGATCTCGTCCTGACGACGATATCTCTTACCAATGTTTCCTCTGTCATCAAATTCACAGTTGTATTTCTTGGAAAGCTCTGCGTAGATCTTCTCCGCACCCTCATTCAGTTTCTTGGACAGAGGCAATACACCGATCTTCACGGGTGCCAGTGCCGGATGGAAACGAAGCACGGTACGCATATCTCCGCCCTCTAACTCTTCCTCATCGTAAGCAGCGCACAGGAAAGCCAGAACAACTCTGTCCGCACCCAGAGAAGGCTCGATAACGTAAGGGATATACTTCTCCTTCTTCTCATCATCGAAGTATGTCATATCCTCGCCGGAGGTATTGGCATGCTGGGTCAGATCGTAATCGGTTCTGTCCGCGATACCCCACAGCTCGCCCCAGCCGAAGGGGAACAGGAACTCGATATCAGTAGTTCCCTTACTGTAGAAACACAGCTCCTCGGGAGAATGATCACGAAGTCTCATTTCGTCCTCTTTGATGCCTAAGGACAGCAGCCAGTCACGGCAGAAGCCTCTCCAATACTGGAACCACTCCATATCGGTACCCGGCTCACAGAAGAACTCCAGCTCCATCTGCTCGAACTCTCTGGTACGGAAAGTGAAGTTACCGGGTGTGATCTCATTACGGAAGGACTTACCAATCTGTCCGATACCGAAAGGAATCTTCTTACGGGAAGTTCTCTGTACATTTTTAAAGTTAACGAAAATACCCTGTGCAGTCTCGGGTCTTAAGTAAACGGTGTTCTTGGCATCCTCGGTAACACCCTGGAAGGTCTTGAACATCAGGTTGAACTGACGGATATCGGTAAAGTTATGCTTGCCGCAGGTAGGGCAGGGAACATTATGCTCTTCGATGAAATTCTTCATCTCTTCCTGGCTCCAGCCGTCTACACTGCCTTCGATGGCAATACCGTTCTCCTCACAGAAATCCTCGATCAGCTTATCCGCACGGAAACGCTCATGACATTCCTTACAATCCATCAGAGGATCAGAGAAACCGCCCAGATGTCCGCTGGCTACCCATGTCTGGGGATTCATCAGGATCGCACAGTCCACACCTACATTATAGGGGCTCTCCTGAATAAACTTCTGCCACCATGCCTTTTTCACATTGTTCTTCAGCTCTACGCCAAGGTTACCGTAATCCCAGGTATTTGCCAGGCCTCCGTAAATCTCGGAACCGGGATATACAAAACCTCTTGCCTTCGCCAGGGCTACGATCTTCTCCATTGTTTTTTCCATGTCAGTACCAAACCTTTCTTGCTCTATATTTGTATTGCTGTATAACTTACTTTTTCATCAGTATCGTAACGACACCGTCGGACTGTGACGCATCCACATAACCGTCCTCTCCCATGACAACTCCCTCACTGAGATACAGCACCGGGTAGGGACAATAAATATATGCGCTTGCATTCGTAATGATCATGTGGTTCTTATCCAGAGCCTTGTTCAGCTTCTGCTCCTCCGCCGGTGTACCGTCTGCGGCACTTACCAGCCCCAGATCCACGCTGATCCCCTCGGCCAGTGCTTCCACTCTGGTTCCATAGAACAGCTCCTGTTCGTTATAATCCGCATAACTCTCCGTATCGGTGAATTCCTGCACCACCTGAACCGTAGCGCCGTCTCCCAGCATCTGCACTGTCTTCACAGCCATAGGGGGTTCTGCTGCATCCCCATGTGCGGCGTTAAATTCCTCTGCTTCTTCCTGTACCATCTGTGTAAGGCCGTCCAGACTGTAGAAATCCTTGTCAAACGTATTCACCAGATAGGATTCTACTTTTCCATCCTTCTCCACCACCAGAGAAGTATTCACCACCGTCTCCGGAAACTTTGCTACCTTGCCACAACCGGCCAGGGACAGCATCAGAACACCTGACAGCATTGCCGAAATAACCTTTTTTGTGATATTGTGCCTCATAAATGAGTCTCCTTTTTTGGCATCAGCCATATCCGATTTTAACATAGAGTTTTGAGTATTTCAAGACTTTTGAACGACCTGTCCATGAAACGTTTCCGATATTCCGAGGCAATTCCCCTCAGTTCGTCAAGAACTTTGTCCGATACCGTAAATGTATATAATTTTTCTATGGGACTTTGTGCTATGTAGCTTAAGGCATACAGGGTGGATTCCTCCAGTCTGCGGCCTGCCGGCGGCCCGGGGTACTCTCCGTTCACTGCAATTGCTTTCAGTTCAAAGATACTGCGTACCAGTTCGTTGGGCAGTGCCGGAGCACACAATGCCCTGAGAGACTGATACACTAACTTCAACATCTCCCGTTCATCGTTATTTTCTCTGCAATAAAAGTCCGCCACTTCCGCAAAGTACATGCCATAGCAGGCTCCAATATAATCTGTCAAAAGTTCCGGGAAAAAATTCTGGATATCCGCTTCGGATATGGTATAAGATGTTCTCCCCTCATAGAGGCGAAAGGTACCAAAAGCAAAAGGGTTGGTCGCTGCCGCAAGTCGGTTGCCCGGCTTTCTGGCACCTCTTGCGAATGCAGTGATCTTCCCTTTTTCTCTGGTCAGCAGGCATACCAGCCTGTCATATTCGCCAAACGGCGACTGTTTTAGTACAATTCCCGTTACATACAGGGATTCCTGCATGATCCATCCTCCCGGGCGTTAAGGTCTGTACATCCTTCCGCCCTGCAGTCCACCGACGTGTTGCTACAGCACGCATTGGGAAAATCTGTCCCCTCCGTACTCCGCAGATAATTCAGGTAATCCTCCACTCTGCCGGTATGTTCAAATTGCTGCCAGTAATTCGTGAACTGCATCCTGCGCATCCCCCTCTTCTTATCAGTTTATCAGTGTGTCATCCTCTGTAAAAATAGGGTCTGCAAATTTTACTTTTCTATTCGCCCATCTCAATGTCTTTCGGATTATATCCAAAGTTTTTGAGCAGGATGTCGCTGTCTCTCCAGTCCTTCTTCACCTTCACCCAAAGCTGTAAATTGACTTTCATTTCCAGCATATCTTCGATCTCCGGGCGGGCCTGGGAACCGATCTTTTTCAACATCTGGCCACCCTTACCGATGATGATCCCCTTGTGGGAATCTCTCTCACAGATAATGGTAGCTTCGATGTCGCAGATACTGCCTCTCTCTTTCATGCTCTCCACCGTCACGGCAATGCCGTGAGGGATCTCTTCGGATAAAAGACGCAGTGCCTTTTCCCGGATCAGCTCCGCCACGATCTGGCGCATGGGCTGGTCGGTGATGGTATCCTCATCATAAAATGCAGGACCGTAAGGCAGATATTTCAAAATGCACTGGATCAGTACATCCGTGTTGTCGCCCTTTAAGGCGGACACCGGGACGATCTCGCAGAAATCCAGTTCCTTGCGGTAGGTGTCAATGAATGCCAGGATATCGTCCTTTTTCACGGTGTCCGTCTTGTTGATTACAAGGATCACGGGAGTCTTGGTCTTTTTCAGCTGCTCGATGATATGACGTTCTCCGGCACCGATGAAATTCGTGGGCTCCACCAGCCACAAAATTACATCCACATCATTTAACGTATGCTCCGCCACATTTACCATGTAATCGCCCAGTTTGTTTTTCGCCTTGTGAATGCCGGGGGTATCCAAGAATACGATCTGTCCCTCGTCCAGCGTCAGTACCGTCTGGATACGGTTACGCGTGGTCTGCGGTTTGTTGGATGTGATGGCGATCTTCTGTCCGATCAGTCGGTTCATCAGCGTAGATTTCCCTACGTTGGGACGTCCGATCAGGGTGGCAAAGCCGGATTTGTATGCCGGATTTTCGTTCATTTTCTATTTCTCCTGTTCTTTCTTGTTTTCTGTTACCTCTGTACTTTGCAGAGTTTTCTGCATTTTTGCTTCCGCTTCGGCGAATTTTTTCTGTTCCTCAGCGCGGATGCGCTTCGTGCGCTTTTTGATCTTCTTCAGGATCAGGATGATAATAGCGATCACAATCGCCCAGATCACCAGATAAGGAATATGGATCACGAACCAGATCGCTGCTTCCTTCAAACCCTCACCGATATTTTTCAGACTATCCACAAATCCGGTGGAAATACGCTCCCAGACGGTCTCTTCTTCCACAGGTGTATAGACCTCTACCTCATCAATATAAAGGTATACGGTGCTGTAGTCAACCCGGTTATCATAGCTGCGAAGCTGGGATTCCATGCTTTCTAACTGGTATCTGACATCAGACAGACGCTGTTCGATGGTAATAATATCTTCCACACTCTCTGCCTGCTCTAAAAGCTGTAATAATCTCTCCTGCTCCGTCCGCAGGGCATCCCTGTGGCTCTGCAGGTCTACATATGTCAATGTTACATCCTGCACATTCTCCGAACGGCTGGTCACATTGCCCAGCTCTGAGACCGTATTCTGGAACTCCTCCAGTCTGTCCTTCGGGATGCGGATGGTCAGATTGGCATTCCTTGTAGAACGATAACTATAATATGTACTGCCGTTATAGGCATCCAGACTTTCGATATAGCCGCCGAGCTCTGTTACTTTATTCTCTACCGCGCTTAACAGCTTATCATACTCCCTGGTCTCGACATCCATATTCACGGTCTTGATCAGTTTCCGGTCTGCTGTGGCTGCAGTCTCCTCAGGCACTGTAGTACTTGTGTCCTGAGCATTTTCTGCGGGATCGTACCCTTCTGTCATGCCAAATCCATCTTCATAAGCGGACGCCTCCGGTGCAGCTGCCTCATTGGAAGCAACAGCATAATCCGCATCCATGAGATCACTGATGCCGTAACTGCCCTTCGATGAGCTGCCGCAGGCGGTCAGCGATAAAATCATGCCGGCAGTGAGCAACCCTGTAATGATCTTTGTTTCAAAATTTCGTTTTTTCATAACCCTCTCCGTTCTGCGGACGGCATCCTGACAGCCTGTCGGATCCGCCTGCTGTTGACTTTTTATTGTTCACCTCTATAAACGAAATAATATCACAAAAGTTCTTTATTTATTTGATCTTTTTACGATTCAGAACCACTTTTGCAAAATCGCAGCTTTCCTTTTGCCGCTTTAAAACAGATTTTCCACCTTCAGGAATCTGTCCTGTTCTTCCTTTACCTTAGAAGCCGTACCTACGACACAGAGCAGATCCTCCTGCATAAATGCACGGATATGCGCGGACAGTGCCCGGATATCCTCTACGGTAGCGGACAGCAGTTCCTCACGTTCTCTCTGTAATGCTGCATCGTCCAGTCCCGTCATATAGGCACTCAGAGAATACAGTCCCTTCGCTGCCGGATTCATAGGCACATCCAGATCACTGACAGCACCGATGATATACTGGGTCATGGTACGCTCATCCGCGGTAAATTCTGCAATGGCATCCGCCGCCTTCTCATATACATCAATCGTCTTGCCGAGGTTGGGATCTCTGTATGAGACAAAATAGCTGTCACCGGATCTGCCGAAGCTGCACATACAGCCGTAGGCGCCGCCCTTTACACGGACATTGACCCACAGATATTCATAGCCCAGCATGACCTTCAGCACTCTTAGGGCTCCGGTATATTTCAGTCCGCTCTTGCGGAAATTACCGGCACGACATACATAATTGACCTGACCGGAGGTTAAGAAGCCTTCGTTCTTCCGGGAGACTTCCGGAATATAATGTGCTTTTTCCACGGATCCGGTATAGAGTGCTGCCTTGAAGGCTTCCACCGGGGCATCCAACAATCCCACTGCCTTCTCTTCACCGACGAAATCCACCATGAGATTCTCCGGACGGAAGATCATCTTTAATAACGTCTGTAAGATCTCCACCAGTTCTTCTTTTTTCTCGTCAAAATGTGCTTCCAGCCCGGTGATCAGGCGATAGAACGGGATGCCGGAGATCTCCTCGCTGACAGCTCCGGGAATACTGCCGTAGGACATGGCTCTTCCGGCAGCCACGCTGTGTCCGCCAGACGTCATCTGTGCCTGCATGCGGGACTTGCCCTCCGCCAGGATCTCATAGAGACGCTTGGTGTCCGTGAAATCACTGGTCATAACGATCTCACGCATCAGATCGATGGCATCCGCAATACGATCATAGAACACCTTCGTCTTCAGCTCCAGAGTCAACGTAAATTCATCCGTATCCTGCAATCTGCCATACACATTGTTCACCGCAGCCATGCCGCCGGTGACCAGGTTCATCTCATTATAGAGATCTCCATAAGTATAGTTTTCTGTATTGAGGAGCCCAAGACAGCCTTTTAAGATGCCGATATACGGAAAATATTTTCCGGGGATCTGATCCAGTCTGAAGATCAGACGTAAGTAACCAATACCGTTGGTAAACAGATCATGATACAAAAATGTGGTATCACCAATACTCCGTACCTCGTTCACCGGGAGATTTGCCTCTTTTTTCATATCCTCCCGCTTCAATAGAGGAATCTTCTCCAGGTCCTCCTTCGCATCCTCGCTCTCCTGGAACTCGGTCAGTTTACGGAAGGTCTCTTTTACAGCTTCCAGTTCTTCCGAACTCATGACCGCTTTCACCTGTGCCATTTTCTCACGCTGTTTCTGTTCCTGTTCCTCTAAAAGTCCAAGCTTCGGCTGCAGGATCACCACGCTGCGGTGCGTATTGTCCAGCAGGTATTTTTGTACCAGGCCCTCAAAATATCCGGCCTTAACCTCCTTACGAAGCTCGGCAAAGGTATCGTTCGCCTCGATATGAATGAACGGCAGTCTGTCGTCATACAGCCAGCTGTCCAGCACCTGTAAACCATACATCAGTCCCTTGGGATAAGAACCGAAATCTGCCTCTCTGTATTTGAATTCGTAGTAATTGATACCGGCAAGCAATGCCTTCTCGTCGAAGCCTTCCGCTGCCAGCTTCTCGAGTACTTCTTCCGTTACCTGTAAAAATTCCTGTTCTTTTTCTACGGAAGTATCCTTCGCCACAACACTGAAATATGGCTGACGGATACCGTTCTCGTAGATGCTGTAGACATCCTTGCCAATGCCACGGTCTACCAGCGCCTGCTTTAAGGGTGCACCCGGTGCGGAGCACAGCGCATAGTCCAGGATCTGAAAAGCAATGTAGAGCTTCGGATCCAGGCTGTCACCGACGCAGAAATTCTGGGACAGATAGGTATTCTCTTCTTCGTCCTCTCCCTCGCCGATGGGACAGTCTCTGACAATACGGCCGGGCTTGTCGAAAGCCGGCTCCTCGGTCACTTCGGAGTCCACCTTAAGAGCATCGTAAGCAGACAGATAATGTTCGTCGATAAAGGTCAGCTTCTCCGCCATATCCATGTTACCGTAGAGGTAGATATAGCTGTTGGAGGGATGATAGAACTTCCGGTGAAAATCCAGGAACTCTTCGTATGTCAGCTCCGGGATCACCTCCGGATCACCTCCGGACTCACAGCCATAGGTGGTATGCGGATACAGAGAGTTCATGATCTCCCGCTCCAGCACATCATCCGGAGAAGAAAATGCTCCCTTCATCTCGTTGTAGACCACACCGTTGACCTTCAGCTCTTCCTCGTCACCTTCGAGCTCATAATGCCAGCCTTCCTGCCGGAAAATGGATTCGTTTTTATAAATATTCGGGTAAAATACGGCATCCAGATAGACATGCATCAAGTTCTGGAAATCCTTGTCATTACAGCTTGCCACAGGGTATACGGTCTTATCCGGATAGGTCATGGCATTTAAAAAAGTATTTAAAGAACCTTTTACCAGTTCCACAAAAGGATCCTTCACCGGGAATTCCTTCGAGCCGCATAATACGGAGTGCTCCAGGATATGTGCCACGCCGGTGGAATCCTTCGGGGTGGTACGGAAACCGATGTAAAATACTTTGTTCTCATCATCATTGGATACCAGTGCCACTCTTGCTCCGGTCTTCTTATGACGGCACAGATAGGTCACGCTGTTGATGTCGGGGATCTCCCGTTTCTCTATGATCTCGTATGTGGATAAATCTTCTACTCTCATTTTTGTTTCCTCTATTATTCTATCTCAGTTTAATTCTGGCTTAAACGATTTCTTCGTGCTGCGCTCTCTCGAAATCGTAACGCCCATTCGCAATTCGGACTATCGTCCTTCTTGCTCATGTTCGTTTGCTCCCCTCATAGAAAGCCTTCGCTGCCTGCAAGCAGTCGCGTATGCTTTCTATGGGTGAGCTTAATCTATCAGAAGCCTGCCAGTGCCAGCTTGCTCATGGAGATTTCCTGGATCACGACGCCCTTTGCCTCTTTTTCTTCCGGGGTCATGGCGGTCAGTTCCCGGATGTTCAGCTCCTTCGTCACATACCGTTTCTTCCCTCTGCCGAAGATCCCTTTTTTCTCCTCGATGATATTGATCTTCACTCTTGCCTTGATCCGGTCGTAGATCTTGACCAGAAAGCTGTCCGGCTTCAAATAATACAGATGGGTCTCCAGCGTATCTTCGGGATCCACTTCCTTTTCCGCTAAAATATAGCGTTCCACGATCAGGCGGAATTTAAACGCCACATCATCCTGCTCCAAAAGCTCTGCAAAAGTATATTTTGCACCTATGTAAACCTTTGCCGTGTCCTGCAGGCTGTATTTATAGTTCTCATAAACTGTCTTTTGCATTGTTGTCGATATCCTCAATCTTGAAACCGCTCATCCGCACCGCATCCTCGATCATTTTGCGGGACATGCCGGTCTCCTCCATCAGTTCCTCTATGGTCACCTTGCGTTGCAATTCCTCCGCCAGTTCTCTGGCTTTGTCCGCCACCTTGTTGACTTTGTCTTCCACCCGCTTGTCGATCTTGGAATTCTCCGCATGCTCGGCAATATATTCTTCCATGGCATCCATGATCATCTTACCCAGCATTCCTTCCACTTCCTGTGGTTTCTCCAGACTGCCCAGCATCGTAACACCAAAAGACAGTGCCAGATTGCCCTCGCCTACCAGATCCTCTAACAGAACACCCTGTCCGGCATACAGCTTCGCAATCTCCGCCACATCTGCGAGATGAATCTCGATCAGGCGCTGCTGTGCATCCATCTCGCCCGCCATGGCAGACATAGCAAATGCCAGCTTCTCCCCATCGGTGTAAGTGGGAAGTGCCGCAACCTCGTCCAGATATTCCTGTAAATAATCCTTTTCCTCATCCGTCAGGAATTCGTCAGGATCCATGGGCTGTCCGATACCTATTTTATGTTTCAACAGATAGTCAAATACCATCTGCAATTGTTCACCGCTTAAGTCAAGTTCCGCGAAGGCATCCTTTACCTGTTCTTCGCTGATGCAGTTCCCCTGCTCCTTGGCGGTCTTGCGGACCTGCTCTAAGGTCTGGGCAAATAATACTTCTTTGTTCATATATGGTCTCCTTTATAATAATACACTTTCTTCGTGCTCCGCACTCTGCCTGCAAGCAGTCATGCATCTGCCTCTTGCAATAATACACTTTCTCCGTGCTTCGCACTCTCGAAAGTGTACATCCATTCGGGGTCCGGACTATCGTCCTTCTTGCTCATGTCTGTTCGATTTGCTAATCGTCTTTGCGCATTGCCTGCAAGCAGTCATGCGTTACAGACGATTGCAAATCTTATTATTTCACGTGCTCATGGGTAAATAAATGATACTGGCAATATTCGTAATTACCGTTGCATTTGGAGCAAAAACGGAACTCCAGGCTCGGATCGTCCTCTTCCGTCCTGCCACAGATCGCACATTTATGCCTTGTCACTTTTGCCCGTCCGGCATTTGATTTTCGCTCAAACTGCGCCCTGCGGTGCATCTGTTTCGGCGAGATGCGGCTTCTGTGCAGACGATAAAAGTATAACACAAAATTAAGTAAAGATGCTATGATCGCGAATCTGGTGAACACACCACCTTTGATCACGTAGTACAGCATTAAGACTGCATCCAGGATTCCCATCCATTTTACCTTCACAGGGATCACGAACATCAAAAGCACCTGCATATCCGGATAAGTAGCTGCAAACGCGAGGAAGATCGACAAGTTAATATAATATGTGCTGAAAGCATAAGATCCACTGTAAAAATATGCGGATGCAATTTCCGTAGGCAGACTGCCATACATCAGATACACCACGCCCATACACAGGAAGCTGCCGACTACTGTAAACAGGATTCCCGAGAAAATATAGACATTATACCGGTAGGTTCCCCAGGTGCGCTCCAGGGTAGTACCAAGACTGTAATAGAAAAACAACATAATGATCGTGAAAATGCCCAGACTTTCCGGAGGTACAATGACCCAGGTCACCAGTCTCCAGATCTGTCCGTGCAGGATCCGGTAAGGATCCAGCGTCAGAAATCCCAGCAGATAAGTATTGCTTGCCCTTCCCATCATTTCGATCACATATCCCGCCACATAACACATGATCAGTACAAGTGTGAGGTTCGGAATGGCATATTTGCCGAATTTTTTCTCAAATTTGCTCATAAAGTCGCTTCTCCATTTCTATATTCTATATTGTATCGATAATAGTTACCCATTCGTTTTTTCTCTATCGAGATTGTAACATCCACAGGACAATAAGTAAACCGCACGTTCAAAAGTTTATAGAATTCCTATTTATTTCATTTTTTCTTTACACAATTTTAACGACAGCGTTTTGTCTTTGCTCGTTGCATTATGGTTTTTTTTGTCGTATAATGAAAAAAGTTTTGTAAAAGAAAAGTCGCATATATTAAGAAGTAATTCTGTAACTCATCATTGACCTTCTGAATAGTTACAGCATTTTATCAGGAAGGATGTATCACATGAATTCACAGGAAAAATACGCAACACTCGGCATAGATATCGGTTCTACCACTGTCAAGATTGCGATTTTAGATGAGCACCACAATATTTTATTTTCCGATTATGAGCGTCACTTCGCCAATATCCGGGAGACTCTGTCTGCCCTTCTTAAGAAGGCTTATGACCAGCTGGGCGAATTGCAGCTGCACCCCATGATCACCGGCTCCGGCGGACTGACGCTAGCCAATCATTTAGGCGTTCCTTTTACGCAGGAGGTGGTAGCTGTGGCTACTTCCCTGCAGGAGCTGGCACCCAAGACCGACGTAGCCATTGAGTTAGGCGGTGAGGATGCGAAGATCATCTATTTCGAAGGCGGTAACGTGGAGCAGCGTATGAACGGCATCTGCGCCGGCGGTACCGGTTCCTTCATCGACCAGATGGCAAGTCTGATCCAGACGGATGCTTCGGGCTTAAACGAATATGCGAAAAATTATAAATCCCTCTACACCATCGCGGCCCGCTGCGGTGTATTTGCCAAGACCGATATCCAGCCGCTGATCAACGAAGGCGCTACCAAGGAAGACCTGTCTGCTTCTATTTTTCAGGCTGTGGTGAACCAGACGATTTCCGGTCTGGCCTGCGGTAAGCCGATCCGCGGTCATGTAGCATTCTTAGGCGGACCGCTTCATTTCCTGTCTGAGTTAAAGGCTGCTTTCATCCGTACTTTACATCTGGATGACGAGCACATCATCGATGTGGACAACTCGCATCTGTTCGCAGCCATCGGCTCCGCACTGAACGCTAAGGAAGATGTCTGCATCAGCCTGTCCGATATGGTGAAAAAGCTGTCCTCCGATATCAAGATGGAATTTGAAGTGGAACGCATGGAGCCCCTGTTTGCAGACAAGTCTGCATATCAGGAGTTCGTAGAGCGTCACAGTAAGCATCATGTAACCACCGGTGATCTGCAGTCCTATCAGGGCAAAGCATTCCTGGGTATCGATGCCGGTTCCACCACCACGAAGATCGCTCTCGTGGGCGAGGACGGATCCCTGTTATATTCCTTCTACTCCGGCAACGACGGAAGTCCGTTAAAGACCGCGATTCGTTCCCTGAAGGAGATCTACTCTCTCCTGCCCGAGGGTGTGGAGATCGTGCGCTCTTGTTCCACCGGTTACGGCGAAGCGCTGATGAAGGCCGCTTTCCTGTTAGATGACGGTGAAGTAGAGACCGTGGCACATTACTATGCCGCTGCATTCTTCGATCCCAGCGTCGACTGTATCTTAGACATCGGCGGTCAGGACATGAAGTGCATCAAGATCAAGAATCAGACTGTAGACAGCGTGCAGTTGAACGAAGCATGTTCCTCCGGCTGCGGCTCCTTTATTGAGACCTTTGCCAAGTCCCTGAACTACACCGTGCAGGATTTTGCTCAGGCTGCCCTGTTCGCAGAGCATCCGATTGACCTGGGTACCCGTTGTACCGTATTCATGAACTCCAAGGTAAAGCAGGCGCAAAAGGAAGGTGCTTCCGTAGCGGATATCTCCGCAGGACTTGCCTACTCCGTTATCAAGAATGCTTTATTTAAGGTGATCAAAGTCTCTGATGCTTCTGAGCTTGGTAAAAATATCGTGGTACAGGGCGGTACCTTCTACAACGATGCGGTGCTTAGAAGCTTTGAAAAAATTGCGAACTGTCAGGCCATCCGTCCCGACATCGCCGGTATCATGGGTGCTTTCGGTGCAGCGCTGATCGCCAGAGAGCATTACGAGGACGGTTACGTGACCACCATGCTGGATTATCAGAAGATCTGCGACCTGCAGTTCGAGACCAGTATGGCAAAATGCAAGGGCTGTACCAACAACTGCCGTCTGACCATCAATAAGTTCTCCGGCGGCCGTCAGTTCATCTCCGGCAATCGTTGCGAACGCGGTATCGGTGGTCAGAAGAATGCCCATAATGTACCGAACTTATACGAATATAAATTACATAGATTATTCTCCTATGAATCCCTGGACGTCGACAAGGCTCCCAGAGGTGTGGTAGGTATCCCCAGAGTACTGAATATGTACGAGGACTATCCGTTCTGGTTCACATTCTTCACCGAACTGGGCTACCGCGTGGTGCTCTCTCCCAGCTCCAACCGTAAGATCTACGAGCTCGGTATTGAGTCTATCCCGAGTGAATCCGAGTGTTACCCGGCAAAGCTGGCGCACGGTCATGTGACCTGGCTGATCCGTCAGGGTATTAAGTTCATCTTCTATCCTGCGCTGTTCTATGAGCGTAATGAGTTCGAAGATGCGAACAACCATTACAACTGCCCCATCGTTACTTCTTATTCCGAGAATATCAAGAATAACGTGGAGGAAATTGCCGGCGGTGAGATCACCTTCCGCAATCCGTTCATGTCCTTTAGAGATCTGGGAACAGTAACGGATGCACTGACGAAGGAATTCACCGAGATTCCCGCTGGCGAGATCGCCGGAGCCTGTGAAAAGGGCTGGCAGGAGCTGGCGAATGCCCGTCACGATATGGAGAAAAAGGGCGAAGAAACGCTGGAATACTTACGTCAGACCGGCAAGCGCGGTATCGTGCTGGCTGGCCGTCCTTATCATGTGGACCCGGAGATCAACCACGGTATTCCCGAGCTGATCACATCCTACGATATGGCTGTGCTGACCGAGGATTCCATCTCCCATCTGGCAAAACCGGAGCGTCCTTTAATCGTATCCGACCAGTGGATGTATCACTCAAGACTTTACGCCGCTGCAAGCTATGTGAAGACGGTTGAGAATCTGGATCTGATCCAGTTGAATTCCTTCGGTTGCGGTCTGGATGCCGTTACCACCGATCAGGTGAACGATATCCTCTCCGGCTCCGACAAAATCTACACCTGTTTAAAGATCGATGAAGTCAACAACCTGGGTGCGGCACGTATCCGTATCCGTTCCCTGTTGTCCGCGATCCGTGTCCGTGAGAAACTTGGCAAGCACCGCACCATCCGTTCTTCCGCTATTGAGAAGGTACCGTTTACCGAAGAGATGCGCAAGGACTACACCATCATCTGTCCGCAGATGTCCCCGATCCACTTTGAGATCCTGCAGCCTGCGTTCAATGCCTGCGGTTACAATTTCGTCGTATTGGACAATGACAACAAGCACTCCGTGGATGTAGGTCTGAAATATGTCAACAACGATGCCTGCTATCCTTCCCTGTTGGTAGTCGGTCAGATTATGGAAGCACTGTTGTCCGGCAAATATGACCTGAACAAGACCGCCATTATCATGAGTCAGACCGGCGGTGGATGCCGTGCGACGAACTATATCGGTTTCATCCGCCGTGCCTTGAAGAAAGCAGATATGGAACAGATCCCCGTTATCTCTCTGAATCTCGCGGGTATCGAGAGCAATCCCGGCTTCCACCTGAATGCAGATCTGATGCTGCGTGCAGCGGTAGGTGCCGAGTTCGGTGATATCTTCATGCGTTGTGTCTACCGGATGCGTCCTTATGAAGCAACTCCAGGGTCTGTGGATGCCTTACATAGAGAATGGCTGGCCAAGGTACAGAAGTTTGTATCCGCAAAGCATATCAGCATAGGCAAGTTCCGCAGGATGTGTACCGAGATCATCCGGGATTTCGATGCGATACCGGTACTTGATATCAAGAAGCCCCGCGTCGGCGTCGTTGGCGAGATCCTGGTGAAGTTCTCTCCTGCCGGCAACAATCATCTGGTGGAGCTGTTAGAGAGTGAAGGTGCGGAAGCTGTGGTTCCCGACCTGATCGACTTCATGCTATACTGCTTCTACAACCAGATCTACAAAGCAGAGCACTTAGGCACCAGCAAAAAGACCGCGAAGATCTCCGCACTGGGCATCTGGGCCATCGAGCATATCCTGCGCGGCTCTGCCGTGAAGGCATTTGAAGAAAGTAAGCATTTCGATGCACCCACGAGCATCTACAAGATTGTCTCCTATGCGGAGCCCATCGTATCCATCGGCAACCAGACCGGTGAGGGATGGTTCTTAACCGGTGAGATGGTCGAGCTGATCAAGGAAGGCGTACCAAACATCGTATGTACCCAGCCCTTCGGCTGCCTGCCGAACCACGTCGTAGGTAAGGGCGTTATCAAGGCCCTGCGGAAGGCATATCCTTCCTCCAACATCGTGGCCATCGACTACGATCCCGGTGCCAGCGAAGTCAACCAGCTCAACCGAATCAAGCTCATGCTCTCCACCGCCCAGAAGAATCTGAAAAAGGGCGAGGGTGTGGAATAAGTGACTTGTTACTTTATATCTGTGATAGCCATATTATGTGTTGTGCCTGTGTTCTTGCTTCTATGCAGGACGCAGGTCACACACGCCATTTGGGACATCCCTGATTTCGTAGGACATCCCTGCTTTCGTGACATCCCTGTTTTCGTAGCATCCCTGATTTCGTAGGACATCCCTGATTTCGTAGGACATCCTGATTTCGTAGGACATCCCTGATTTCGTAGGACTTTATCTGTTTTTCATAAAAGTACCATTTTTCATTGATTTTATTCTATTTTTCACCATTTACTCTCAAATTTTTTCATAAAAAGTTTAAAAAGCAAGCTTCTATGAAAAAAATAAGCAAAAGCGCATATAATCTGCCTGTTTTTTTCATAAATTCTTCATTTTCCCTCAATTTTATGAAACTACAAATTCTCAATTACTTATTAGGAGGTCAAACCATGAATACGCAAACTCGGCTGAATCAATTAATGTCCTTTCAAGAAAATTTAAAGCAAAAAATTTCAAACTTACCAGAAGGTGAACTATGCATTTATCAATCTCCCTCCTACCAAAAATGGATATGCTCATTACCTGGGAAGCAGAAATACTTATCTAAAAAAAATCAACCATTAGCGGAAGCCCTTGCCCTGAAAAAATACTATTCCTTATTGCTTGCCGAAGCCGAAGAAGAACTCTCCCTGCTCAATTTTTATATAAAATCCCATGAAAAAAAGAATTCAGCGGTCAATCGTTCCAAGCCTCTGACATCCTCTGACCTGTTGGCAGAGTCTTCTCCTTATTACCCATTACTGCAAGGCTATTTTGCAAAGGACAAGCTTCCTGTGTCTGCGCAGAAATGGTGTGCGGAGAGCTATGAACCCAATCCTTCTCATCCGGAAAATCTGATCCATACCACACTGGCCGGGCATAAAGTCCGCTCAAAATCTGAAGTTATCATATCGAATCTGCTCTATACCAACCAAATCCCTTATCGCTATGAAGCGGCGCTGCCGTTAAAGGAGTTCACGGCTTATCCGGATTTTACGATTTTACATCCGGTTACGAATAAAATCTTCTACTGGGAGCATTTCGGTATGATGGATAATGCGCCTTATTGTGATACTGCCTGCAACAAGCTGAAAACCTACTGCTATAACGGAATCTTCCCATCCATGCAACTGATCACCACTTATGAGACCAGTAAATGCCCCATTTCCACGGATCAGGTGCAGCAGATCATTACACAATATTTCCTCTAAATCCATAATTCCCTACATGAAAATTCTCCTGACATTGACTAAAGGTAATCAAGAATATTCAAAAAGCCTCACAAGATGTTGCTCCATAGTGAGATGGGCTCCGCGGTGTGATCACCCCGCAACATGATCACTCGCAGCATGATCACTCGCAGCATGATCACTCGCAACGTAGTCCATACGGGACGTTTTTACGTATGGGAACACATTTTCTATACAGCAAAAAGGACCGGTTCGTCCGGTCCTTCCGATAAAACACAATAATCGATCATGATGCATTTGCCCTACGACTCTCAATATACTGCTGTAAGACTTCCGTGACTTCCTCCGGTGCCAGGCCGGCATCTTCGATGATGTCACTCACCGCTTCCAGTTCTTTACGCTTCTTCTGTTCAAACAATTCTTCTAACTCACGTTGTTCTGATTCCATGCGGATATTTAACGCATTGATCAACTCCTGTTTTGCCTGGATCTTTTCCTCCAGGGATTTTCTCTGTCCTCTTGGCATATACTGTGTGCTCCTTTCCTGATGGCAATCCTATGGATCCGTGGATCATGTTTCCTGCCGCGTGATCCGATAAAGCATAACCATTCATCAGAGATCACAGGTTCCGTAGGAACTATCATAATCTATCATGAATGGCCTGATATGTTACAGTATATGGACAAGAATGTAAAAATATACCATATTTCCGGCAATATTATCCTGTTCCGGAACGGTCTCGCGAATCTGTCAATATATATCATACTCCGCAACGGTCTCGTGAATCTGTCAATATATATCATACTCCGCAACGGTCTCGTGAATCTGTCTATAAATATCATTCTCCAGAACGGTCTCGCGAAACCGCTCGAATCCTCATTTCAAATTATCGACCGCTGCTTTTAACTTATTCAAGGCAAGCTCCAGCGTAGCTTGGGGGCAGGCGATGTTCACGCGCTGAAAAGCGGCTCCGCTGGGTCCGAACATGGATCCTCCGTCCAGCCAAAGTCCTGCTTTGTCCACGATGAACTGATCCAGCTCCTTACCGGTGATTCCCAACTCACTGCAGTCCAGCCATACCAGATAGGTACCTTCCGGCTCCACCAGATGAATCTGTGGAATCTTCTCCTGTAAAAAATTCCGTAAGAAATTCAGATTCTTAAGCAAATAAGCTCTCAACTGATCCAGCCAGTCTTCTCCTGCACGATAGGCTGCTTCACACGCCACGATCCCCAATGCATTAGGTTCATCATAACCGGTCTTGTCAATCTCTGTCTGAAATGCTTTACGAAGCTTTTCATTGGGGATAAAAATATTGGATATCTGAAGTCCAGCCAGGTTAAAGGTCTTGCTGGGCGCCGTACAGGTTACGGTAAACTCCGCAAAACGAGGATCCACGGTGGCAAACACCGTATGCTCATATCCGGGATAGACAAAATCATTGTGTATCTCATCGCTGACCACGATCACATGGTGGCGCAGGCAGATCTCTCCCAGCTTCTGCAGTTCCTCTACCGTCCACACTCTGCCTACCGGGTTGTGAGGATTGCACAGAATGAAGAGTTTTACATGTTCCTGTTCTATCTTGCGTTCAAAGTCCTCGAAATCAATCTGATATGCCGGACTGACAGTACCAACGTTGTGAATCTGCTGTTCGGAAGCATCATCTGTCGTTGCTGACACTACCGTCCGCTCCGTAACCGGATAATATACCAACGTATTATCAACTACTCTCCGGTCATTGTCACGGATAATATTAGTAAACGGATAATACACCGGATTCTGAATCAGTATAGCATCTCCCGGATCAGTAAATGCCTTAACCGCTGCACCGAGAGCAAATACCACACCCGGAGTCTTCACGATCCATTCCCGCTCCGTCTTCCAATTATGATTCCTCTCCATCCAGTTCATCACAGCATTATAGTAAGCATCCTTTGGCTGGGTATAGCCGTAGATTCCATGTTCTACCGCAGCATGAAGACTCTTCGTGATCTCTTCGGATACCGGGAAATCCATATCCGCCACCCACAAGGGCAGCACATCTGCCGGCTTTCCTCTCTCCACCGCAAAATCATATTTCAGACAATTCGTTCCCTTCCGGTTCGTAATCTTATCAAAATTGTATGTAGTCATACTTAATCCTCTATCCTTCAATAACTGAATATTCCCATAGCAATAAACCATAACAGAACCACTGTCAAGCCCGAAGCCACCTTAAGAGGCTTTAGTCGGCTTTATAGATTCTTCCAGACCTTCTGCACGCCCTGACACGCCGCATCGTTGCTAGCCCTCTGTGAAGCTCTCCACAGAGCTGGCTGAACTACTATGTATACCAGGTTACACCCACACTAAGCAAATGCCTGCTCTAAATCTGCCAGCAGATCATCAATGTTCTCAATACCTACGGACATTCTCAGAAGCTTCTCATCCACTCCCAAAGCTTCACGCACCTCTACCGGTACATCTGCATGGGTCTGCTTCATCGGATAGGTCAGAAGGCTTTCCACGCCGCCCAGACTCTCCGCAAAGCGGATCAATTTAACGCTCTCCAAAATCTTAACAGCTTTCTCTGCAGAATTCAACCGGAATGAGATCATTCCGCCGTATCCGCTGCACTGTTTGTCAATCAGCGCCTTATCCGGTCTCGAATCCAGACCGATATAATATACCTTCTCCACTTCCGGTCTCTGTTCCAGCCAGTGTGCGATCGCAAGAGCATTTTTCTGATGCTGTTCCATACGTACAGCCAGAGTCTTGATCCCTCGAAGCAATAGCCAACTATCAAACGCAGACAGACAGGCTCCTGTCGTCTTATAAATATTGTTCAGCTGCTGATACAGGGCATCATCCTTTACTACCAGGAATCCGGACAATGTATCGTTATGTCCTTCCAGGTATTTCGTACCGCTGTGCACCACAACATCCGCACCTAACGTAAGCGGCTTCTGAAAATACGGGGATAAAAAGGTATTATCAACGATCAGAATACAGCCATGCGCGTGTGCCAATTCTGCGATTGCCCAAATATCTGCGACCTTCATCATAGGATTGGACGGAGTCTCTAAATAAATTGCCTTTGTCTCCGGACGGATCGCTGCCTTCACAGTCTCCACATTTGAAGTATCCACACAATCTACCGATATTCCATTCTTATGGCTGATCGTGTTCCAAAGTCTTAATGTACCGCCATACAGATCATCCGTAGCAATCAGATGATCCCCGGGAGAAAAAATCTCCATCAATGCGGTGATCGCTGCCATACCGGTAGAAAATGCCAAAGCTTCCGTTCCCTGTTCCAACAGGGCAACCGTCTTCTGTACTTCATCTCTTGTAGGGTTACCGCAACGGGAATAATCATATCCTGTGCTCTGCCCCAGTCCCGGATGAGCATACGCCGCATTCTGATAGATGGGCATGCTGATGGCTCCAAACGGATCCCTTCTCTCATTACTTCCCTGGACACAAATGGTCTCTGCTGCAAATGCCATCTTCTTCTCCTCCTATGCCTATGTATAATGTCGTGGTCAAAAGCCATCAACATTGATACCATTTTCTATATTCCTACTGTTCCAGTAGGTATAGTATATTTTTAGCATAGTAAGAAATAAAAGTCAATATCTTTTTACCAATAAAGCTTCCTCTGTTCTTCTGCTATTTATCAATTCACCAGAATTTTTTCATGCCTTCTATTGCTTCACTCTCAGTAATATTCAAATTTTTTCTAAGTTTTAACATAGTATCATCATAATTTATATTAAATTCCTTACATGTTATAATTATCCCTCTCATTCCTTCTTCTCTTCCCCGTCTCGTATACTGGTCAAACAATTCGCACATGCTTGTCACTTGTCTCCTGCTTAATTTCTTATCTTCTGTTTTCTCATCTTCTATAGCTTCATTTGAGCCAGTCATGATACTCTCATATACACTCTTCATCGTCTTATCCTCTTTATACATAGGTACGAAGTTTTCAATACCTTTTTACCAATAAAGCTTCATCTGTTCTTCTGCTTCCATTTCCGAAATATTGAGTTTATTCTTTAATTTCTGCAGCGTATATTCATAGGTGGCATTAAAATCTTTACACATAATAATAATCCCCTTGGAAATTCCTTGCGAAATTCCCCGTCTCGTATACTGGTCAAACAATTCACACATGCTGATCTCATCCTCCTCCGCAATATCTAATGCTTTTAATATTTCTTCGGTATCATCCACATTTTTATCCCCGGACAATACCCGTAGCATTTTGATAGTAGCCTCTTTATGAATTACTTTTCGGTCTGAACGATATGCATTCCCTTCTGCAAGATAATCCAACACAATGCGCATATCGCTATGAAAGCGTTCGCGGATCTCCTTCGGAAGATATCGCATTTCCCACACATGAAGCTGCATATCATCTATATATTTCCATGTAGTCTCTGCAATCTTGCTTTTGCTACCGTCTATTAACTGTCGCAAATTGCTACTCGCCTTCCATCTTGCAGTCCCCCAATATAGAACCAGTTCTATCACCGGATATAATCCGTGATTCTGTTTCTCATACTGCCTGCGGTACTCTCCGCCAATGTATCCCGCTTTGCGCAGTATCATCCCTTTATCCACTTTCATCTGATTCGCAAACAGATACAAGGCTCTTGGCATTCCGTTTGTCACATGGTATTTTGCGACATCTTCCAGTTGATTGTGCAATGTATTCGTGCTGTCTGCATATAGACTCTCCGTTGCAGCTGTAAGCATCTCATCTCCGGTCACCACCACAGTTCCCTCATGCAGTAATGCATTCACAATATCCGCTGCTACATCTGCATAACTTTCAAAATTCTTTGTTACAATATCATTCAGTTCCAATAAATACTCCTCTCTGTCTCTTATCAATTAGTCAAACAGACAGAGAAATCCCTAAAGCACGCTCCGACGCAGTCTCTGTCTTTCCTATCTGATTGTAAAAAAATGAATCCCCGGCGATACGCCATTGACTGCACTTTACGTGCATCATGATACCCATAAAAGATATCTTTGAAATCTTAGCTATATAGACTTTCTGTAGATGTGATTACTATATCACAGAGGTATCCATTCTGCAAGGGAATCCGGTAAAGCAAGTGCTGAAAAACTACACAAAAACAGAGCTGTGGAAATTGGTTATTTCTCACAGCTCTGCTTTTTGTGCAATATTACTTTTTTAAAATTTAATCCAGTTCAAACAGTTCCTGGGCGCTGATGGATAACTCAGCTATTCCGCAAGGAGTTACTTTTGATCCATTATCATACACGGTATAGACTCTTGCGTAGATCGTAGATGCCTGCGCTCCTTCGTTCAAAATCGTCCCGGAAGTGTCGGTACGAAACAGTCCCATCTCATCCGAAGAATATTTCAAGGTATAGGTCGCGCCGTTTGTAATCGGGTAACAATTCTTAACTCCATTACGTTCTATCGGTGAAATTACATTTCCATTGCTATCCGTGATCTTGAGGCCATCCTCTCCATCCGTCTTTAACCGCAATACCTTTCCTGTGATTCCGTCTACACTAATGGATCCGGCCGTATCATCTGCACAGGATTTGTAAAATTCAACGCATAACTGCTGTCCACCTGCCAGAATATTGTAGTCATCTGCCTGGAAGTTGACACTGATGGTTCCGTTATTCTTATCGTCCAATACAATATGGTTGACCGGATCATACAGCATATACACGGATTGGATCTTGCTGCCGCTTTTATCCTTAAAGCTTACGGAAGGCGCAGTCACACCGGCATTATACGCTGCAATCATCGTATTAACAAACAGTTTGATCTCCGCGTCCTTACTGGGCGTGGAATGTCCCGCTCCGGAATATGTCACATTTCCCATGGTATAGATATAATAATTATTTACCACATCATTGGGTGTGATGTTATAAATATTAGTATCTTTATAGTTGCCGTCAGCCACACCGGAAATACAGTACCACACAACAATGTCATTTTTACCGTCTCCGTTACGGTCCAGCTCCATATTCGGCTGTAACCACTGGTAATGCGTATTACTGATCTCCAGCTGTTCATCTGCAGATATCTGATAAGGATACTGCGTAATCTGCCCTTCATTGACCTGTGTTGCGATCAGCGAACTGCCTGCGTAATCACCCATCAGCATAGTACTGGGATAATTCCATCTAGGATCTCCACCATCATAACCAGCCTGTCTCAGCAATGAATTCTCAACCGGGAACTTTACTGTTGAACTGCCTGTTTTCCGCAGATCTTCCAGATAGCTTCTCAGGAAACGGACTACCGTATATTTAGTCACACCTTCCTTTTGCATGAGATCATTATCCGAATTCGGTTCCTTAATCTCGTCAAAAGTATAGGACTCTAATGTTTTAAGATATTCCTGGTCCCTCTTTTTCTCCTCTCCCGTGGTGCTTGTTGCTCTCTGCTGATAATACTCTTTCAATGCTCCATAGCGATCCAGGCCTACGGATGCACGAATGGTCTTATTAAATTCATATCCCCAATACCAGTAATTCTTTTGGTCTTCCGGATATCCTTGGTCATTCCACTGAATCGCACTTTGGATATTATTGACATATGAAGTAGTATCATGGGTGAACAAAATACTCTTGCCGGATTCTATGTAGTCTCTGACAGCCCAGCCAACAGCCAGATTCCTCTTTACATTATCCAACCTATTATTGGAAATATCACTTGCGCCATAGGTATACCCAAACTTATAGGCGTCACCGAAGCCTAGTATCAACATATCATACTGCTGGAACAGATTGTAGGACTCCTGGTATATCCTCTGTATATCAGTATCCGAAGTCCCGCCAATTTTCAGCTTATTATTTACAAGATCGGTTACACTCATACTGTCAATGCTCGTGGACGGAGTTACCGTTCCATCCCAGCTGACTTGATCCAAGCCTACTACATTCCAGTCAGTTAACCCATTAATGTACTTGGAAAAAGTAGAATTACTATCATTCTGTTCGTAATGAAGATTCCAGTTATTATTTTCACTAGACAACAACTGCAATACACGGATTGTCTTTTTCCCACTTTGCTGCGGCACAGATGTATACCCTGACTTGGCAGTTCTCACCAGTCTGTCCGCATTATCGTAAAATACCAGCTTCCATGGAATAACTCCTACATATTCCTCCGGCAGAGCACGGATCACACGATAGGTCTCCCCGGTACGCAATTCATATCTGTTTCCGTTTGCCGTTGCAATCGGATCAACCTTATTCCACTCATCTCCCTTTCTTATATACACAGTAAGACCGCTGACTTCTTCCGATGACGTATATGTCTTACCTTCTACATAATCAGAGCCGGAGAAACGACCATCAGCATTTTTATCTACGAACAGTTTACAATCATAGGTAGTACCTGTCTGTGATATTGCAGCATCATTCTGCAGATTAAAAATATATTGCAGCTGATATTTTCCGTCTATCTTCTCCAGAGAGCCACCGTTGCTGGCACCGTTCTGATTAGAATTATATTTCAGTTCCTGCGGATATGCCGCTCCGTAAGTAGTTACCCAGTTAACGGAAAGCTTTGACAGATTCAGATAATTACAAAATACGGATCTACGTGCAGATAATGTGGTTCCTAATTGAGTATCTGCTGTATTATCTGTCAGCTGACTCTCTGTAAAAATATTTTTCTGCCAGTATAAATACTGACCATTTTCATCTTTCTTCAGAGCGAACTGAACCAGCTTGTAAAAATAAGAATTTTTGTCCAGCGTTGCTGTTGATGCAACAGGTATATTATTGTTATCCACTTTAATAAACGTATCCGCAATGACCACCGGGTATCCCGCCTCAATGAACTGACAGAATTCCTCATATCGGGTAGAGTTCATATCATTGCCGGGACCGCGATAGACATCTGCACTCTTATTCGTTGAATCATCATCGTTAGTCTTATTGTGATCCAGCGAAGAATCCTGCAGTCTGTGCCTTGCATTATACGTCTCCCTAGCCTGCGTAACATTCTCCGTTTTCGTTTCGGTGGCATAGTCATAGTAGTCTCCTACGTGAGAATAAATCAACCCTTTCATCTGTGGATCATTATACACAGTCACACCATTTTCTGTGTTCATCTTGCTGACCCGGGCTCCGAGATAGATCATGTCGTACTTTTCATTCAAGTCCTCGATCTTACCTATAAATTCCGCAGATGACATTTGTGTAATATTGATCGCAGATGCATCATAAATTCCGGTCATCCCCATCATATTGACCACATCAGTCTGCAACTTACTTTTTAACGTATCGCTAAAATCATAGCAGGGTTCCAGATCCAATACACGAATAGAGGATTTCACCGTGACTCTGTGCATGTACCAGTTCAATATATATCTGGTAATAGATGCCTTACTGATCTTTTCATCCATCTGTGCTGCATTGCTGTTGTTTTTCTTTGCCAGGAAATTCTCGTACTGAATCTCTTTTAATACTGCTCCGAAGGTTGCTGCTTTCGCCGCATTCCCTTTACAGTCAGTCAGAAAGTCAGAGGCAACATAAGGCGTCGCACTGTCATCATTCAGATAAACATTGTCATATAAAGCCTCTTCCACGGAATCGTCCAGACTAAGCGAAGCTGCCGTCTGACCGTTCCAGTAAGCATCTCCCTGTGAAGCAACTTCTTTGGCAATATTATCATCGGAAACTTTTAAGATCGTCAGTGCCATCTGTGTTAGAATCTTATTATTCTGATTATTATTCGGCTCCTCAGCCAGCTTTTTATTTTGGCTGTAAAATCCGTAATCCATGACTACCGGTACTCTGTCTGCATTATTTCGCTCACCGGTAGTATCCTTAATACCGAATATCATCTTCGTCAGAGCGGTTGCTGCAGAAGTCATATTCACAGATTCCGCTGCATAACTTCCCCTGCCGGAGAGATAGATCAGATCCACATCATCCAAATTAATTCCATAATATGCCTGTGAATCTGTGGCAGTCAGCTCTGCCAGCTGTGCCAGGGTCAAAGTCGTCACTTCGATATTAAAGTCATTGACTTCTCCACTGTAATCGGTATCCTTCTCATAGCGGCTGCTTCCGGATAGATTTAAAACTTCCTTCTTAAACCATTCCTTATTATAAAAGCCACCACTGTAAGTCACCGTTTCAAAAACATTCTTACTGTTATCACCGATAAAGTCATAGGTATCCTGTGCGATAAAATCCGCATCAATCCCCTGAACCTTTACCGTTGTCGTACCGTTTCCTACTTTTACATACCGACCGGCGGCATTCTCTGTATAGACATCACTAAGGCGGAAATCCGCATCGGACACACAACTCACCTTAGAAACATAATACTCACCATTCGTATCCTTCGTAAAATTCAAAAACTTTCCATCTGTAATCGTTTCAAAGGTATAGGTCTCCCCTACTTTTTTCGCCCACAAAACAGAAGATGCTGTTGAACGATTATAGACATACAGATTACTCTGTGTAGTAATGCCGGGATCATTGCCCGAGGCCGTTGCCGCTGCCGGGTCATTATCAGATAATGATCTGGTAACGCCGGAAGCATTTTCAGAGTTTTCTTCGGATGCGGAAGACGGATCTCCCTGTACAATCGTTCCCAAATACGTATAGCTTGTGATACTACCGCTTACTTGTTCTGCATACACCGCACGCCCAGTATATTTGTCAGGTACAAACTCAGCCGGATTGATAATATTCATACTACCATCTTCGCCGTTATAATATTGCAAGCTATAGCGGTCAGCTGCATACGCCTCTGTTACTTCCGCGCCATTCTCCACACGCATGACCATCGTGGCCGAAGTCCACTTAGTAAACGTAGGGATTACTCCCTGCATTACTGCATTCGTACCATTTGTAGCCTCCACTGTACTCTTCCGGTCATAACGAGTCTGTCCCTGAGGATCCTCACCATCCTGCAGCATTCTATAATAGGAGCCGCCGGTCACATAATTATATCTTCCTTCCGTGCCGCGGGCGACAAAACTGCCCCGAATATCTTCTGTCCGGGAGCCACTTCCTTCCTGATAGGGATCCAGACGGCTGACAGGACCATTTCCGATCAGATCCTTGAAATTCTCAGTTCCCACCTGGTTCTGCAGCTCCTGCATGGTCTTATTACGTTCCGATGCCGCCGGCAATTCCGATAATTTTCTCCCCTCGCTTACCGGTTCTTCTCCGCCGATCAGATAACCGATGGAAGCATTGCTTTTATCCGCAACAATTTCCAGAATATGAAATGTCTCACCCTGCGTCTGTTTCTCCTGTACCAGCTGCTGAATCCCCGGCAGTGTCATCTCCTGTGCGCTGGCTTCTATAGAGCCATAGCTCTGACAGACTCCGGCTGCCAAAGCTATGGTGAGAACTCCTGCTATGCACTTTTTTGCAGTTTGTTTCCAATTTGAATTTGATTGATTATGTTTCATTTTATTAGCCCTGCCTATTTCACAGATCACCATACGATTTCCGTTGTATTCCAATAAATCACCATGACACGATCCATGGACTGTCCGCGAAGATCTGAAAAGCTGACATACAATATATGATTCTTTTCATTGCTACCGATACTGATGTAGATGACATCACCCGCTTTGCCCTCGGAAGTACTTCCCTGCCAGGTTGAAATTGCGGTATGTCCCGCTGTCGGATAATCCGCTCCGGTCACCTTCGGAATCAGTTTCAGACGGGGATCGAAATCTGCCAATCCATTCTTATTACCGGCCTCAAATCCATACACTTCAACTGTCTTCGTTAAATTATCCACCTGGTATCCGTTTCCTTTAAAATCCTTTTGGTTAAGCGTAATACTTCGAATGCCTTCCGGAAAATAGATTTCAGCTCTCGGAATCAATACATATGTCTCAGCAATAACATTATTATCCTTGTCCACTGCCTGCAGCAACAATTCGTATTCCTGATTCCAATCTAAGAACCACTTTGCCCAGATATAAGCGTCTTTACCTTTGACTGTAGGATATACATTTGCGGATCCGGACTTGCTGTTTTCCATTCCGGTTAGCGATGTCGGAATCTCCGTATTATCGTATCCCGACGGGAAGTTTGCACCATTTGATCTATTACCATCCACTGCACTGAATCCTACTTTTCTGGTGCATTGAATTGGAAATGCTTCATTATATCCCATTCCGGTGGTATCATCATTCGCAATTGCCAATCCCAGTTCCACATCATTGGCAATCCGCCAGGTCACATCCTTCATCTTGGCCGTATCATAATTTTCCAGCCAGCAATGCACATGCCCGTTTCGATTCAGGACAAACTGATCACTTGCAATATAAGGAGCGCCCACGCGCTCTGCCGCAGCAAGGTTAGGAATCTTAACATCCACAATCGGATAATACCAGCTGTTGGCATCCAGCTGCACGTTAGCCTTAATTCTTACACTTGTATCAATATTATCCCCACAATACAGAATCTGTTTATATTTATTTGCACCTTCCGCAAAAGAGTAACCATTCGAGCTTCCTACGATTTCCCACGTGATCTTAGGATACCTATTTTCGTAATCCGCCCAGGAAGTCAGACACTCCAGATCAACATAATAGCCAATCTTCTGTTGATCCTTCGGTGCTCCCTCCGGGAAGGAATACGTCTTCATGATTCCTCTGATCAGTTCCACCGTATATTTACCAGGAATATCCGTTACTGCTACGATGGCAGAATCTGATTTGCTGGTATCAGCCTTCGCCGTACAGGTAACCCGCAATATACTGGTTCCCATGGCTTCACCCTTGCCTACCGCCAATACACCACTGTCACTGATCACAGTACCGGCTGCTACTTTCGATGCGTCTATCCGCTCTACTGACCAGGTAACCCCTTGCGCAACCGCCTCAGCCGGTCCCTTCATCGTATAAGTGAAAGCCTGTGTTCCGCCTCTTAAAACCTCAGCATTCTTAGGGTCAATCGTCAGGGATTCTACCATCAGTTTCTTTACATTAATCGTAGTAGTTGCCACAAAGCTTGGATCTTTATTCAATACACAGGTTACCAGCAGTACATTGTTTCCTACGGTCTCATCAATTGCGACTTTCACATTGCCTCTACTGTCTATAGTACTCTTGCAGGCAGTTCCGTCCGTATAGCTCAGGCTCCAACTTACCCCCTGTTTCTTAGCCAGTGCAACTGCTTCCGGTTCGCCTTTCAACTCATAGTCGAATCGTTTGGTAGCTCCCTGCTCCACCGTAGGGTTAGTAGGGATAATAGTCATTGCCTCCAGCCAGATATGCTCCGCGGTATCCTCCGGCAGTGCATTTCTCAGCTTAATCGTTTCGGAAATCTTATATGTTTTATCCTGATACGCAAACAGCATGTTCAGAATAACTTTTCTCTTAGATCTGGCCTCACTTAAATCCACCTGAAAAGAGCTGACATGCTCGGCCATCAAAGCAGGTGCCGCTGTGGCGAGATCTGCTTCTGTCGCTGCTTCATAGAGATATACCTGATTAGCATTTTCATACTCTGTTCCGGCATTACTGCTCCACTGCCAGCGGATCATATATGCATTATCATTGTTGACCAGGCGGAGTTCACTGACCTGCGCCTGAACCTCATTGCCGGCATCATCCTTCGCCGGGTTACCATCCAGATCCACTGCGGTTCCGGTAGTGTTTGTGAACTTGATATCCTTCTCCACATCAATGATCAGATCGATCATCTGATTGGCTGCCAGCTGCGCTTCTTCCTGTAACGTCAGTTCCTTGTTGCCACGCAGATACGAATTATTGCCGGCTACGATAAACGCTCCTACCGATCCTGCCACAATGGTCATGATCGCCAGACACACGATGATCTCTACCAGCGTAAATCCCTTGTTTTCCATTTTCTTTCGTATGGTCTTCATGGTCAACCTCCTTACACAAATCCGCTTATTTTGTCACAATCTTACCGGTTCTTCCCACTGTTGTAATTTCAATCCTTCTCGTTCCGTTGCTGACTACTATTCGCTTACAGAAGTTCTTCTTGGCTCCTCCCGCCTCACAGGTTCCCGCTTCGAAAGCTCCCGATGCACGGTTAAACACCAGATGCAGTCCTTGTGTTGAAGAAGCATAGGGCAAGGTCCCCTTTAATTCCGTCAGGGAGTAAGCATGCGTGTTATCGTCATCGAAGTACACCTGAACCTGAATGGGATCTCTGCCCACCACACGGTCAGAAACCTGGGTCAGGGTTCCGTTTATCACCTGATATACCATTGCATGATATTCTTTATCTGTACTGTCATAGGAAATCACACATTCAACATTATTCTGTTCTTTTCCCAGCGTCAGCACCCTGGCTCTCTCTATCGTAGATACGATCTCATCCGCACACTTTCTTACCCTTCGGCCGGTCAGTGTACCCACGGATAATCCCGCCACTGTCACCACGATTGCCATAATAGCAATGACAATGATCAGCTCCACCAGGGAAAAACCGCTGTTTTTATTGTTTCTGCCAATTCTCATATACGATCAGGTCTCCCAGATTGATTTCTGTATTTGCATAGGTCTGATGATCCGGCTGCAGGTAGCCTTCGCCGCCTTTCAGGAAATCCACCACATGATATTCCACCGTATTGCCGCCGGCTGCGGTAATCTCTTTGGAATAGGTCAGTGCCTGTAACACCGCATCTTTATCTGCATTCACCTTTACATTCTGTCCCAGGCGGATATTGCCGCCGGCGATAATGATTCCCTGAAAATCCTTCTCCACAATCACATCACCGCTGACCAGAATCAGTCCCTTGGTAAATTTCGCATATTCCGTTGCGGAATAGGTATAATCCCCATCTACGATCACTGCCTTACATTTCGGGTCCACAGAACCCTCGAAATATTTGGAAGCATCAATATCGGAGCTTCCACCGTGTAATACGCCGCCAAACGTTAGCAAAGTGCTGTGATCCACCAGGTTCGTGTATGCATTGGCACTGTCCGCTCTCTCAGCCTGTGTCACTTTCTCATATACATCCAACATTTTCTTGGTCAGTGCCTTGAATTTATTCTGATCCGCTTTCAGGATTGCCTGATATCCACTGTTGGAAGCATCTGCTGTCAGCGAATCCTGACGCACATTTTCGCGGCTGCCGGTGGTCTTCGCATCATCATACATGACTACATTGCCTGCCAGGTGCATGATATACGCTCCGGAGCCCTCCTCCCGCAGTTTGATCGCCTTGGTATAAATGCCGGTATAGGCTTCCATGGTACTCTGATTCATACTGTAATAATCCCGGAAATAACGATTAGCATTACTTCTGGAGCTGTCAGAACCCGCGTCAAAATTTACATAATAATAAACCAATGTGATCTTACTGTTCAACCGTTTAAAATACTTCTCTATATTTCCGGATGTGATTCCGTAGGAAGCTAATGTATTTCCTTTTAACGCCTCACAGGGTACATCCAGTGCCACATCGACTACACCATCACGCAGCCTGTTATTATTAACATCCCAGATTGTTGCATTGTACTCTTCTAAAGTGATAGGATTGCTCTTCTGTGACAGTACAGACCCACCGGAAGTACTTCTGCCGATGCACTCCGCGGGCACCAGATAAGCCAGCTGATCGCTCTTCACTGCAATAGACTGTCCCATCATAATGTCACTTACATTCTCTCCTGCGGTATTCGTAGCTGCCCCGGAGGTACCTCCGGCCGTTTTCAGGGATATGTAAGAATTTCCTGCCAGTGTCAGGTTGCGCAGCTGATTCAGATAAATCTCAGTATTGGTACCGTTGACAATGATTGCGCTGCTGTCACCATTACTGCCATCTCCGAATCCCACATATTCCCCGGTATATTCTTCATTCAATAACGCTCCCGCGGAAAAAACATTATCTGCACCGCTCATGATCAGATCATTCGCTACATATACACCATTTCCGTTGAACTGAATCGTTCCCTTGCTGCCGGCCTTGATCGGACTGCCGCCATGCATGGTGATCGATCCCGCCCACAGTTCGCCATACTGATCGGCATTCAGGGTTGCCCCCTTCCCCAGATACAGTTCTGACGCAGCGATCATACGCTTGTCCGGATTCTCCTTGCCAGTCGGTTCCTTCAAATCTACAGTAACATTACTGCCTTCGCCCTCTTTGGTACTGCCTACGATGAAACGATCTGCATAAAAGCTTCCGCCGATCTCATTTTGGCTTGGCAGATTCGGATCTGTAGGTAATGCCTGGATGGAATCCTGCGCGATCATAGAGATTCCTGTAATGGAAGGTACTGTCACTGCCTGGGAGAAATCAATCTCAGGCACTTTGATCCGTAGATCCGTCTGAATAACAGAGACATAACCGCTATCATCGGTATATGTCACCCGCAGAGCACAGATTCCCAGACCATCCTTATACAGTTTCATTCTTCCTTTGGGATTTTCTGCAGCGATTATTTCCAGTCCTTTGCGGTCCGTCACTTTTACCGTGCCACTCTCGTCCAGATAGATTCTCCGCCAGCCACTTTCATCCGACAGATCGTCCAGTGAGGTCGTCTCCAACACGGTACGGCTGCGTACCTCAGGAGTCAGACAATCTGTTCCGAAAAATTTCGTCAGATCATAATAATTTGTGTCCGTAGATCCGGCCAGCATGTATTTTGACTGCATATCCGTCAGAAAATAATAACGCAGCTTGCTTGTCTTTTCCTCTGCACTGGTACTGCTGTAATTCTGTAATACATTTTCGTAAGCATTTCCCACTGATTCCGAAATCTGTGTTCCCATATAAGATCGTATCTCATCCAATACAGTCTCAGCAGAATAAAAGTTGTCCTTTGCCTTCAGATTGTTGACCTTCATCTGATAGTTCAACAGCGACATATACATCAAAACACTGGCTAAAATGCCAATAAAGGCCATAGCTATGATCACAACGACCAAAGCCGAGCCTTTATTATCTGTTTTTCTTCTGCCACGTATTTCCATGGTTCTACTTCCTTCCGGTTTCTAATCTAACGTCCTCTTACTCGATTGCAGTACCTGTCATGGTTACAATCGGTCTTCCGGTACTACTGTCTCCCTCTGCATATACCTCAACCCGCATATCATATATGCGGTTCTTCTTCTCCTTTGGTGTCAGACTATCTACATCCATAATACTTTTGGCAGTATTTCCATCCACCTTGTTATTCGTTCCGGTCATACTCAGATTCCGGAAAGTATATACGGTATTTCCGTTTGTGATCAGATTTGTCCGTAATCTGCATGCAGAACGGAAATCAGATCCTCCTAATTTGTCGCCATCTGCCGGATTCCAGGCAGGATATGTTTCCCGCAGTTCAAACGAAGCTTTATAAGACATCAGCAACGTATCATAATAAGTCCTGCTCCCGAAACTATTGACCCATTCATCGGACGGTTCCTGAAGTGCCAGGAACACATTCACCGGCACATTCCCCGGATTATTTACAATAACACGGTCTACCGGTTCTGCCGGGATTCCGCTTTGGGCACATTCCACGCGAGGCTGCAGACATACAATGATATTCGCCAGTCCATTCTGTATCTTGTCTTCTGTCGTATATGTCCCGTCCGCCTTCTTCGCACGGATCCGGTCTGCCTGTTCCCGCAATGAATTCTCATTGGAAAAAATCACATAATCCTGTCCGTTCTGCGGATAATCTCCGGATTTTCCACCCAGATCCACAATGCCGGTATTGCAATGATATACCGTAGATGCTGTCACCAGATACGTATCTGCCTCGGTTATCTCGCCTAGTCCAAGATCCAGGCTGATCTTCCCTGTCATGATATTGATCTGAATTGTCTTGGTCGTATATCTGGCAATCGTCGGAATATCTTTATCCGTACCCGTTTTATAATACAAATAGGCATCTGTAGCAGAATCCTCCGCTTCAGCATAGACAGCATTTCTTCCTCCCGACAGATTCTCCAGCTCCACAATATCCTTATCGTTGAACATATCATATTCCGTACGCGTAGGATCCATGGTGATCACCACATCATACTTTGATGACGTAGTACTGTCATCCCTCACGGTATATTTCCATATGCCGGTTCCGTCGCCATTCACATCTCTGTTTACCGTGTTGGTAAACCCTTCCGGTGTTTCCCCCTCATAGATTTCTGCCATTTCCTCCAGCGAATGTGCTTCAAACATTTCCATCACATCTTCCGCGATCGCTGTGGCATGCATAGTGCTGCGGGATTTGGCATTCGTTCTGGCACTGGTGACAAAGCTATGCAATAGCGGCACCACGATGATCGCCAGAACTACCATTGCGATCAAAAGCTCCACAAGGGAAAAACCTGCATTATTCAATTGTCCTTCCTTTGTATGCTTCTGCATTGTGACAACTCCCGATTAACAATCTATTAGTTCATGTTTCCGAAAATAGTATCCACACCCATCTCCATGGCAGGGATATACGGCTCGCTGTATTCCTTATCCGTTCCCATCAGATAATACGTATTCAGCGTCATGTTGCCGGACAACATCCCTTCTTCTGAATTGTAACTGATGCTGACACTCTGAATACTCTGTCTCTCCTGCTGATTATAGATATATCTTACCAGTCCCTTAAAATCATTGTAAGTGCAGGAAATACTGATACCGAGAGGTAATTCATACATATGTGTATCCGCATAAGCCGTTCCCTCGGTGGAAACGGGACTATTGGTTACAATTGTGGTCGTATCCGTACCGGACACTGCGGCATCCGCTTCCGCTGCGGCGGTGTCTGCCGGTGCATCTGCTGTTGCATTATCCAAAGCAGAGCTACTTTCCGCCTGCGGAGTATATGGAACCTCTGCCTCCGTTCCAAAGGAGATATTCGCCACCCTGGTTCTGGTAGCATCCTCCATGTTCTTTACCATCATAATACTGTCTTCCGGTAATATATCTACCGGAAAACGGCTCTCAAAATTAGTGATGTATGACTGCATTTTCTCAGTAGCAGCCAGATAATCCGCCTTGCGCTGATCCAATACCTCCAGTGTAGACACCTGGGATCTTAAGGACATATTCTGGCTTTCCATAGAATCTGCCAGATCATTAAATTTTGCATATACCAAAAAATAAGTAACCACAGCAAGGAGGATTCCGAGTACTGCAATCAAAAGTTGAATTTCACTCTTTTTCACCTTCATTTTATTTGCCTCCTACTGTACGGACTGGGTGGACTCTACGGTCTCCCCGGTCTCTTCTGTCTCATCACTCAGTTCTCTGTATGTGCCTGTCATGGAAAACATTACCCAGGAGCCACCCATCTCGTCCTGGTTATCTGTAATATTACTGATCTGTACATCCTCGATACTTTCCATATTGCGGATATTGAGGATCGTACGTGCTGCCGCTGCTTTTCCCTCTACATTGACGGTCATGCTGATGCCGGTCTGATCAGAAGAAAAGCTGTCAGTGTAAAAGCTGTCCGGTAATATCTGCTCCAGCTCATTGATGAACTCCACGAGATTCTCATTGGGATTCTCGGTATACTCATACAGATATTTGTATTTATCATACTGTGCTGCCGTTGAGAGATATTCATTATATACCGTCTGAGCTGGCTGTAATTCCTCGACTCTCGCCTGCAGAGCCACATTCTCTGCCACGGTGCCGAAGTATCTGGTCAGGGAAGTGACTGCCATGGCGATGGACAGGATCACGCCCAGTACCAGGACCGCCACACTGACGAAGGTATAGTTTGTCCCGCTGACTACAGTCATGCCCTTGGCCTTCTGCTGGCTCTTATCGATCAGTCCCACGGGGGCGAGTACTGCGCCCAGGCAGGAAATATAGGCTGCGGGTCTGGTGGAACGGATAGCCTTGCTCATGCCGATCTTGTCTTCCATATCGGACAGGGTATGTACCTTGCGCTCCAGGCAGTTGGTGAACAGCTTGCTCATGCCGCTGAAGCTGCCGCCGAGGCCGGTGACGTAAGTTCTCTCAATAGGTGTATCACCATTTCTGGAATCATAGAAATCAATTACACGGTTGACACCGACGATCAGAGGCTCCAGTGTAGATGTGATCTTCTGTCTGGCTGCTGTGACTTCCACATTTCCGGCATCTTCGTCTTCCCAGCGTCCGGCATTTTCCTCCCAGAGCTTATCTCCCTGATGGAGTACTCTGTTCAGGCAGGTCTTCTTCTGGAAACGCTCTACCGCGCTCATGGGATCGTTCACGGCATAGGCACCGGATGCGATCATGGTCTCGATGGCATCCTGCACGCCGTATGCCACGGTTCTCTGTAACAGCACCTTACCTGCGGAAAGCACGGTCACGATGGTGTTGTTCTCATCGATCTTGATCATCATGGTAACTTTTTCGGACTTCTCATCACGAAGAATCTGGTATAAGCTGTTGCTGCTGTAATCGAAGCACTCAACCTCCCAGCCGCACATCTGCGCCAGCTGGTAATAGCTGTCTAACAGCGCCTTGGGCACTGCCAGTGCCATGACACGCAGCTTCCCTTCCTCGGTCAGTCCGCCTGCCAGATAATGTCCGATCTCATACTGGGTCAGATCCACGGGAAAATAATCGTTCGCATTGGTCTTCACCAGTGCCTCGATCTTGTTCGCCTTCACGTTCGGGATCTGTACCTCACGGCTCGCCACTCTGGTAGAAGAAATGGTGAAGATCACTCTCTTCGTGTGGATACCATTCGTACCCAGTGCGTTCACCAGGTGATCCGCATACTCCTGCGTCGGCTGCAGCATACCGTCCACCACGACGCCTTCCGGGGTCTCGACGGTCAATACCTTATAGACCTTCGGTTTCTTCACCTTATAGTCGATCTCGCAGATCTTCGTAAAGGAGTTGCTGATCTCAATACTCAATACGCGATTGTTCATTGCCATGCTTCTACCCTTCCTCTTATCGGTTCTTTATCGTATTTGGGACAGAAAAAGTGTCCCAAGAACTTTCTAATCTCATATCAGATGCAAGTACCCAGTCTCAATGATATAGCCCCAGATACCACTGCAAGAATTCATTGCCCCACAGGACAGCGACTGCCACCCCTGCGGAGAGATACGGTCCCATGGCGAGGACATGCCCTTCGCCGCTTACTTTCATACGGATCAGATGGATCACGGAACCAATGATACATCCCAGTAAAAATGCAAAAATGATCAATTTCCAGCCGAGCAACAATCCGCAGACCGCCATCAGCTTCACATCACCGCCGCCAATGGCTCTGCCACCGGTAGCGTAATACAGAATCAGTAAAAATACACTGACACACAGGAAGCCGATCAGGAAATCCAGCCACTGTGTATAGTGGAAGACTCCATGGATCAGCCCCAGTGCCAGTAAAAATAAGTTAAATCCCACAGGGATCTCATATGTTCTGAAATCAATCACACTTAAAGCAAGAAGTGCACTAAACAACAAGCAGTAGACTAGGGAATCCACGCTCATCCCAAATTTCCAGAATACGAGCAGGTACAGCACTCCGTTCAGAGCCTCAATGATGGGGTACTGAACGGAGATATGTGCCTTGCATTTCCGACATCTGCCTCCCAGCGCCAGGTAGCTGAACAGCGGTACGAGGTCGTACCACTGCAGCTGGTAACCGCAGTTCATGCAGTGAGACCTGGTCGTTACAATATTCTCTTTTTTCGGGATACGGTAGATCAACACATTGAGGAAGCTACCGATCACGATTCCATAAAGGAAAATCACTATGTAGAGTAAGATTGCTGGGAGCATGTCAGGTGCCTTTCAAAATTATTGATACTGGCCATTAAGAAGACTATGATTAGCCTTAATGTTAGACTCGCTAAATGTCACGCTGCCATCTGTACCAACTGTAACATTAATCACGATGCTAGTTTTTCCTGTATCAAACCATTCACTGGACTTCAGTCCAATTTTCTTTATTCCTGCTGCATCCAATGCCTCATTAGCATTTCCACTTGCATTAGAAGCACTTACAGCTGTCTGAGAAGCAGTAAGGGTAATTGTACCAGTTGATAATTTCTTAGTAGAATCTACCATAGGATCTGCTGCATATGTCTGTAAAGCTGTTACAATAGATGCCACATTCTGACAATCAGTAGATTTTCTGGATCTCTCAACATATTTTAGGAACTGAGGTGCCAGTACACCAACCAGTACTGCCATGATAGCAATAACGATGATCAGCTCTACCAGGGAGAAACCTTTGTTTGTTAAGCTCTTCTGTTTCTTGTTCATAATTACATTCTCCTTTTTATGTGTTTTTTGAATTTCAGGGTAGTAAGTTTTCCGCCCCATTTATTAATTATCGTCCTGTCCCTACACAGGACGGATAATCCAAAGATACAAAATAACTATATTACAAATTATCAAGTGCTGTGTACATGGACATCATAGGCATCATACATGCAGCGATCAGTCCACCGACCACAATTGCCAATACAATAATGATCATAGGCTCCATAGCTGCCATGAGGGACTGCACGGACATTTCTACTTCTTCATCATAGTAATCCGCCAGCTTGTCCAGCATTTCTTCGGTATTACCGGATTCTTCACCGATACGAATCATCTGGTATACCATGGGAGGAAATAATCCACTTTCCTGCAACGGTCTGGACAAAGGCATACCAATGGTAATCTCTTCCTTGGCATCCTCCATTGCTTCTTTAAAATAGACATTATTCATCACACCGGATACAATGTCCACCGCTTCGATCAATGGTACACCGGCACCCAGCAGGGTACTCATGGTACGTGCCATCATAGAGGATGCTGACTTTGTGGTCAGTTTTCCGAATAACGGCGCCTTCAATGCAATCTTTCCGAAGAAGTGCTTTCCGGCATTGGTTTTGGCAAAGGCACGGATAGCAAATACCAGTGCAATAATCACCGGTACGATAATAAACCAGTAATTCACAATTCCATGGCTCAGATTTACATAAAACTTCGTAATCCACGGCAAATCTGTTCCCAGATCCTTAAACATATCTTCGTAATTAGGAATTACCACAACCAGCATTACAATCGTAACAATAACAGCCACGACGCATACCGCTATGGGGTAGATCATTGCTTTCTTCACCATTGCCTGGGTCTTGTGGGAACGCTCCAGTTGGGTCGCCACACGTTCCAATGCTATTTCCAGACTACCGGATGCCTCACCGGCAGCCACCATATTTACCATAATCCCTGGAAATACCTTCGGGTGCTCTGCCATGGAGTCTGCCAGGGTCTCACCTTTTTCCACGCTGATGCGGACTTCCTTCAGTGCATCCTGCAATCTCTTGTTCTCTGTCTGTTCGCAGAGCATTTTCAGGGATTCGAGAATGCTGACGCCCGCTTTGGTCATGCTGACGAACTGGCGGCACATGACGCTTAGATCCCTGGCCTTGGGCCATCCGCCGATCTGGATGTCGATGTCTTTTGTCAGGAAGCTCTGTTCTCCCAGATCGATAACGGTCAGCTCCTGCCTTCTCAGTTCTGCCATTGCCAGATCTTTGTTATCCGCTTCCAAACTTCCCTTTACTTCTTTTCCAGCCTTTGTGATGGCCTTGTAGCCATAGGTCGCCATGTGCCTTCCCTCCAATTACGTCTCTATCTTTAACTGTCTCCCCAACTAGGTAAGACGGACCCCTGTCCTGAAAAGGTCCAGTTTTTTGAAAAATTTTTATAAATTTTGATAAATTTCTATAAAATATTGCGGTTTTTATAGAATTATACGTCAAATGATACCTTTACCATCTCGGAGAAGGAGGTGGTGCCGTCCAGTACGTAGTCCGTAGCACTCATACGCAGGGTATGCATTCCTTCTTTTAATGCTTCTTCCTTTAATATATCGGCACCCTCCCGCTTGCTGATAATGGTCTTCAGCTTCGGAGTGATCTGCATGATCTCGTAGACACCGATACGGCCCTTGAAGCCGGTATTGTCGCATTTGCTGCAGCCGCAGGGTTCGTAGATGGTCACGTTTTCCTCTTCCTTCAGACCCATGAATTCTTTTTCATCCCTGGTGGCCTGCTTCGGCTTCTTACAGAAGGGGCAGAGTCTGCGGACCAGTCGCTGTGCGATAACGCCGATGACGGAATCTGCGATCAGGTAGGGTTCGATCCCCATATCCTCCAGTCGGGTAATGGTGCTGGCGGAGGAGTTGGTATGCAGGGTACTTACGACCAGGTGTCCGGTGATGGATGCCTGTACGGCGATGCTGGCGGTCTCCTGGTCACGGATCTCACCGATCATGATGATATCCGGGTCCTGTCGCAGAATGGAACGCAGTGCCGTCGCGAAGGTGAGGTCTGCCTTGGTGTTGACCTGTACCTGGTTGATACCGTCGATGTTCGCTTCGACAGGATCTTCAACGGTGATGATGTTCACGTCTTCTTTGTTCAGCTCGCTCAGTGCGGTATACAGGGTGGTGGACTTACCACTTCCGGTAGGTCCGGTTACCAGGATGATACCGTGAGGATTTTTCAGAATGTAGTCAAACTGTTCTAATTCGTAGGGTTTGAAGCCTAACTGGCTCTTGTCGCGGTTCAGGGCACTCTTTGCGGCAAGACGCATTACGACTTTTTCCCCGTATACGGTAGGCAGGACGGATACACGGATATCGTATTCCACGCGGTCTACGATCTGGGTGATACGTCCGTCCTGGGGTTTTCTCTTCTCGGAGATATCCATGCCGCCGATGATCTTGATACGGGCGATGATGGCGGACAGTACGTTGACACCATATCTCGCTCTCTCATAGAGGGCACCGTCGATACGGTAACGGACACGGATGATATTTTCCATAGGTTCGATATGGATATCGGATGCACGCTGGCGGACGGCTTTTTCGATCATGTCCTTGACCAGCATTACGATGGGGGAGCTGTTGATGTTCTCCTCCGTGGCGATATCTTCCACCACATCCAGCTTTTTCTCTTTGGCGTAGGCAGCCAGTGCCTCGGTTACTTCTTCCTGACCGAAATATTTATCGATTGCCAGCATGATGCTGCGGGTGGTGGCTACTACGGGCTCTACCTGGAAGTTGGTGATGATATTGATGTCATCGATGGCGTTGTAATCCAGGGGATCCGCCATGGCGACCATGAGAACATTGAAGTTATTTTCTTTGTAAGCAAAGGGGAAGATCTTGTTCTTCTTCAGAACGTTGACCGGTACCAGATTCAGCACTTCCTTGTCCACATTGATGCTCTGGAGATCGATCATATCCAGATCCAGCTGTTTGCTCAGTGCCTTCGCCAGGTCATCCTCCGATACGATGCCTTCATCTACGAGGAATTCTCCCAGCTTCTTACCCTGACGGGCGGGATTGTCCAACGCCTGCTGCAGCTGTTCATTCGAGAGAACACCGCTATTTACCAGTAATTCACCTAAACGGACCTTTTTTCTGCCTAATTCCATGATCATTCACCTGTTACTTTTACATATTTGGGATATCTGTATAATTGTAGCATTTTTCGTTATAACTTACAATTTTTTTGGCTCAACACTAAAATATTATAGCATATTTTAGATTTATGTAAATTGTTTTTAGTACTTTTGTTGCAATTTTTCTAATTTAAAAAAACGAGAGGCTATCACGCCTCTCGCAAAATCCTTCATCACTCGGTCAATTTTTATTTTACCGTCCTGTCAGAACCGTCACAGGACTCATCGCTCGGTCAATTTTTATTTTACCGTCCTGTCGGAACCGTCACAGGACTCATTAGATAGATGAAGAAGAACATCTCTGTTCTCATTAGTTAGTATATACATTTTCTGAGGAAAAAACAATCTGTTTTTAAATTATGAAGCAATTTCAGTAAAATAATTTTTTCTATTGTTTTCTTTTATATTTCATCGTACAATAGGTTTGTCTTATTTATAGTTTTTTCACATGCCGATTCTAAGGCAAAATTCCCACCATTTATTGACATTACGTACTATACGTGTTATTTTAGAAAGGAGAAGTAATCTATGCGTTTTCGCGAATTAGAGCGAATCGTTCTTGACGATGGATGGTTTCTGAATGATGTCAGAGGATCTCATCACCAGTATAAGCATCCCACAAAATCAGGAAAAGTAACGATTCCCAATCACAGAGGTGATATTCCTCTGCGAGTTGTGAATTCTATTTTAAAGCAAGCAGGGTTAAAATAGTAAAAGGTAACCCTTGAAAGGAGAATGTTTATGAATTATGTATATCCTGCTATATTTTATCCGGAAACCGATGGCAAATACTCCGTTATTTTTCCGGATCTTAATGATCTTGCTACTTACGGCAACAATCTTGCCGATGCATTTGTCATGGCGCAGGAAGCCTGTGGTCAATACTTATTCACCTCTCTAAAAGACGGTGAATCACTTCCCAACCCTACAACAATTAATGCAGTGAAATCGGATGATCCCACTGCATTCATAAATCTTATCTGTGTAAATTTAGATAATTATGCCCGCGCCTATGATGATAGGGCCGTTAAAAAGACCTTAACTATTCCAGCGTGGTTAAATACTGCCTGTGAAAACTACGGCATCAATTATTCTAAGGTTCTCAAAGACGCCTTAATTGCTAAATTGCAGCAAGTACAAATGTAATCTTACAACAGTGTCACCGCGTATTCACTGTCGTACATTTTCTTCAGATTTTCTACGCTGTTATATTTTTCACCAATGCAGAATTCCTTGGACCAGGTCATGTAGTAGGCCCAGGGGATTCTGCTTTTTTGTAGGAGATCCACATCGGGAAGGTAGCCCACTTCTGCCAGGGCAGCCACTTTGTCACGGGAGGTGGCTGCCACCAGTTTCTCATAGACATCTGCATAGTCTGTGGACTGATACTCCGGGAGGTAGACATCCATGGATACTACATCCACGTATTCGTCTCCAGGATAGGCTTCCTCTATATCGCTGTTCCAGACCCAGAGCAGGTTATGCAGGTTCTTTTCTCCGGTATAATAATCGAACATCAATCGGTATAAGTCTCTTGCGACTTTCGCGCCCTTTGCTCCCCACCAGAACCAGGTGCCGTAGGATTCGTGGAAGGGGCGCCAGAGGATGGGGATGTTCTCGTCCTGGAAACGTCGCAGGATGTCTGCGATCACATCCATGTCTGCGTAGAACACTGCGCGCTCCGGGGTGCCTTCCTGTAATACTTTCGTCGCATCGAAATCGGTATGCTCGGTGTAGAAGCTTTTGTCTCTGCCGCCTAAGGGCGAGAACCAGTGGAAACTGAAGGTGAGAATACCGCCGGTGGTATAATCTGTGCTGTTCTCTGTACCCGTGTCGTTCACTTTATCCGGGCGGTTCGCTCTAGCCCACTGCAGGGCGGTCTCTACCGTGCCTTTATTCTCTTCCACTTCCTTCAGGCATTCTGGGGAAGCGTCTGCATAATTGATATTCGGAGAATACGCCAGCAGTTCAAAACCGCGCAGCTTTGGCTCTTTTCCAGTGGTCTGCCGGATATAGGCAATCTCCTCACAGGGGATGGTCTGGGTGTGCTGACCGGTGATGATCTGCTGTCCCGCTGTATTTTTGAGGTATTCCAATAATTCTTTTGCTTCTTGTGTAGCTTTTGCATCCGCTGTTGTCATATATTATATTTTTCCTTTCCATGGGCACAGATTGAGCTTACGGCGGCTGCTGTGCCCTTCTCGCTCTTTTTTGTAGGCACAGCTTAAGCTTACGGCGGTGTCTGTGCCCTTCCCGATCTTTTTCGTGGGCACAGATTGAGCTTACGGCGGCTGCTGTGCCCTTCTCGCTCTTTTTTGTAGGCACAGCTTAAGCTTACGGCGGTGTCTGTGCCCTTCCCGATCTTTTTCGTGGGCACAGATTGAGCTTACGGCGGCGTCTGTGCCCTTCTCGATCTTTTTCATGGGCACAGCTTAAGCTTACGGCGGTGTCTGTGCCCTTCTCGCTCTTTTCCATGGGCACAGATTGAGTTCACGGCAGCGTCTGTGCCCTTCTCGCTCTTTTTTGTGGGCACAGCTTAAGCTTACGGCGGTGTCTGTGCCCTTCCCGTTCTTTTTCGTGGGCACAGATTGAGCTTACGGCGGTGTCTGTGCCCTTCTCTTCAAAATTGTGCAGGAGTAAAGCATGCTTTCCCGCAAAGCATAAAAACTAAGGGTACAGAGACTAAATTTCCGTCTCTATACCCTCAGTTTATGACAATATATCATTTATGACAAGCACTATTCCGTATGGCAAGTACTATTCCGTATGGCAAGCATTATTCCGGCTTTATACTTCCTGATAATCGTTACCGGTGTCGTTCTTCTCTACATTCTCTACAGGCTTTGCATCTTCTGCCTTTTCCTTTGCGAAGCCCTTTGCCAGCATCTCGTTGATATCGAGTCCGGTGGACTCTTTGATACCGTCGGTGACCTGGGTCACGGTGGTCATGATATCGCCTGCCAGCTTGCTGGAATCGCCGCCGAACATCTTGATGGAATCTACGTTCATGTAGCCCTTAGCCACAGCCTCGGCGATCTTGGGCAACTGCTCGAAGTATACCTTCAGAGTATCCAACTCCATCTGCTGTCTTGCTGCGTCGCCGTACTGTTTCATAGCTTCTGCTTTTTTCAGGATACCGGCTGCCTCTGCCTCTGCCTTCGCCTGGATGGCTTCTGCTTCCGCTTTACCTTTGGCTGCCACAGCGGCTGCCTCTGCCAGTCCGGCTGCCTTGACTGCCTCTGCTGCCTGCTCCTTGGCGAATCTCTCTGCCTCGGATTTTGCTTTCTCAGCTTCTGCCTGTCTCTGGATCTCGAAGAGTTCTGCCTCCGCTCTCTTCTGTCTCTCGTACTGCTCGGCATCTGCCTTCTGCTGTGCTGCGTATTTATTCGCTTCTGCAGTCTTCTTGACCTCAGCTTCCAGAGCTTTCTCCTTGATGGATACTTCTCTCTCCTTTAATTCCAGTTCCTTCTCCTGACGGGCCAGGTTCGCGTTCGCTGTGGTGATCTCCACGGTCTTACGCTGTTCCTCTTCCTGAATCTTATATGCTGCGTCGGCTTCTGCCTTCTTGATATCAGATTCTTTCTTCAGTTCAGCCTTCTTGATCGCCAGTTCAGTCTGCTTCTGGGCGATCTCGGTCTCTGCGATGACCTGTGCATCATTGGCATCCTTCTGCGCCTGTGCTCTGGCGATGGCCACATCTCTGTCTGCCTGTGCCTTTGCTACGGAAGCGTCCTTCTGGATCTGGGACATGTTATCCTGTCCCAAAGCAGTGATCAGGTTGTTCTCATCCTCGATCTTCTGGATGTTGCAGGACTCGATCCAGATACCCAGGGCATTCATATCCTTCTGTGCCTTCGCCTGAACCTCGTCACCGAAGGTCTTACGATCATTACACAGCTCCTTCAGGCACTGGGTACCGATGATCTCACGCATGTTACCCTGTAAGGAATCGGTCAGCGCATCGCGGATCTGATCTTCGTTCATGTTCAGGAAGTTCTTCATGGCTGCGTTAGCCATCTCGGTGGTGATCCTCTTATTAGAATCGGCACCTGCCACTACTTCCCCTTTGGCATTCACGGTAACATCTCTCTGGGTCAGGACTCTGACCTTAGCCACGGCGTCAATATCTACACCGATGAAATCCTTGGTGGGGATATAGCCGTTGGTCTTGATGTCGATACTGATCTGCTTCAGGATCAGTTCATCCTTTTTCTCCAGGAAGGGGATCTTGATACCGGCACGTCCGATCAGGACCTTGGGCTCTCTCTTGATACCGGAGATGATGTAGGCTTTGTTCGGTGATGCCTTCACATAACCAGATGCCAGGATGGCCAGAATGGCAATGGCCAATACGACGATTGCGATAATACCAATGTTAATTTCCATATGTACTCCCTCATTCTTTCTGCTTTCGTAATATATGAAAAGCTGCTTGTATGATATGTATTTTACCATACAGGCAGCTTGACGAACAGTGATATCTATTATTTTTTTATCAATTTATTGTAGCAAAATGCGCACGATATTCCACGTGTGTTACCGGATCTGAGCCAGGTCGTACGGTGTTGCCTGATATACATAGTAATTCAGCCAGTTGCTGTAAAGGTTATTGCAATGGGATCTCCACTGTAACAGTGGTCTCTGCTCCGGATCATCATCCGGATAATAATTATAGGGAACCTGGATCGGCAGTCCCTTGTCCAGGTCTCTGTGATACTCATTGTTCAACGTATAACGGTCATATTCCGGGTGTCCTGCCACGAAGATCTTTTTCCCTTCCTCTGCGATAGCCAGGAATACACCGGCTTTCTCGGATTCCGCCAGGATCGTCAGATCCTTACAGGCATGAATGGCTTCGGAAGGAGTCTCCGTATGGCGGCTGTGCGGTGCCAGGAAAATATCATCAAAGCCACGCACTAACGGTATTTTCCGGTTGGATACTTTATGTTCGTAGACACCGAACAGCTTCTGCGGCAGCTGTCTCTTGTTAATACCATAATAATGGTAGAATCCGGCCTGCGCCGCCCAGCAGATATGCAAGGTGGAAGTCACATGAGTCTCCGCCCAGTCTAAGATCTTACAGGTCTCCTCCCAGTAATCCACCTCTTCAAAGGTGATATCTTCCACCGGTGCTCCGGTGACGATCAGTCCATCGAAGGTGCGGTCTTTGATCTCATCAAAGGTGGTGTAGAATTTATTGAGATGGCTTGCAGGGGTATTCAATGACACATGGGTCTTGGTATTCATGAAGGTCACATCCACCTGCAAAGGGGTATTGGACAAGGCACGCAGCAGCTGCAGCTCCGTGTCCTGCTTTACCGGCATATTGTTTAAGATCAATACCTGCAGTGGACGCATGTCCTGATGCAGAGCACGGAATTCGTCCATGACGAATATATTTTCGTTCTCCAGTATCTCTTTGGCAGGCAGATCATTTTGTGTCTTAATAGGCATTTCATTTTCCTCCAGGTCTACTTATTCCTCGTAAGGAATATTATAAGTCTTCAGGAAATCCTCTTCCGTAAGGATCGGGACCTGAAGCTCCTTGGCTTTTTTATTTTTGGAAGAAGTCGAGGTAATGTCATTATTGATCAGGCAGGTGGTCTTCCCCGTCACACTGCCGGTGACTTTACCGCCTCTCTCCTCGATGACTTCTTTCAAGTCGTTACGACTGGCATAATGGTTCAGACTTCCGGTTACAACGAAACTCATACCGGATAGTGTCTGTGCATTTTCATCCACCTGAGGCACCTCAATGGTCAGGAACTGTTTCAGATGTTCGATCTGTTCCAGGTTCTCCGCATCGGACATATACTCCGTAAATGCCCCGGCAAGCACTTCTCCCACACCGGGGATAGCACTTAAGGTCTCTGTGTCTGCTGACTGCATTTTCTCCAGATCATAATCAAAATATCTGCAGAGCACCTTGGCATTGGCCACACCGATCCCCGCGATTCCCAGTCCGTAGATCAGTCGGGGCAGCGTCGTATGGCGCGCAGCTTCAATGCTGTCTATCATATTCTGATAAGACTTCTCTCCGAAGCCCTCCATCTGTGTGATAACTTCCTTATAACGATCCAGCCGGAACAGGTCAGCATATTCGTGGATGAAGCCCTGATCGATCATTTTCTCCAATGTAGCTTCGGAGAGCCCGTCGATATTCAGGGCATCACGGCTGACGAATAAGGTGTATGCCTTAATCTCCTTCGCCGGGCATTTCTCATTGGTGCAATACAAGGTCTGTACTTCATTCATCTGACGTATCTCGGTAGGTTGTCCGCAGACAGGGCAGACCTTCGGGATCTCCACGTTGTCACTGCCGGTCAGATTCTCTGCGATCTGGGGGATGATCATATTCGCCTTATAGACTGTAATGTGATCTCCGATCCCCAGTCGAAGGGAACGTAATATGCTGATATTGTGCACCGAGGCACGGCTGACTGTGGTACCCTCCAGCTCTACCGGCTCGAAGATGGCTACCGGATTGATCAGGCCGGTGCGGCTGGCACTCCATTCGATCTCTTTTAAAGTGGTCTCGCGAAGTTCATCCGCCCATTTAAAAGCAATGGAATCTCTGGGGAATTTTGCAGTTCTGCCCAGGGACTGTCCATAGCTGATGCTTTCATAGGTAAGTACCAGTCCGTCGGAGGGAATGTCATAATGCTCGATCTTGTGTTCAAAATCTTCGATGACTGACAGGATATTTTCCTCGGTCACCGCCACATGTTCTACCACCGCAAATCCCTGCTCCTGTAAAAAGGCAAACTGTGCTTCCTTGGAATCGTGGAAGTCCACATCGTCCGCTTTTACGAGGGTAAACGCATAAAATCTCACGTTGCGTTTTGCCGTGATCTCATTATTCAGCTGTCGAACGGATCCACTACACAGATTTCTGGGATTCTTATATTTTGCCTCTGCATCTGCGATCTCACCGTTGATCTTCTCGAAATCACTGTAAGTGATAACCGCTTCGCCCCGCAGGATCAGTTCCCCGGTATAAGAAATATTTAACGGAAGATTCTTAAAAGTACGAGCGTTATTCGTGATAACTTCCCCGATCTCACCGTTTCCCCGGGTAACCGCTTTTGCAAGTTTTCCTTCACGATAGGTCAACACAATGGTCAGTCCATCCAGTTTCCAGCTTAAAATTGCAGGGTTGCCCTGCAGCCACTCCCGCAGTTCTTCCCGGCTTTTGGTCTTACCCAGAGACAGCATAGGACTCTCGTGACGTTCCTTGGGAAGCTCATCCACCGCTTCGTAGCCCACATTCACCGTGGGGCTGTTCGCCAGGGTAACACCTGTCTCTTTTTCCAGTTCCACCAGTTCATCATAGAGCTTATCGTATTCATAATTGCTCATGATCTCCCGGTCTTTGGCATAATAGCTCTCCGAAGCCGCATTCAGTTGTTCTACCAGATATTTGATCCGGTCTATCTTGGAAGACTGCATATTGTGTTCCTGCCTTTAAAAGATTATTTACGATTTAACATTCCGGTATCTGTCAGAAGCGTTTCCAGTTCTCCCCCTGTGACCTCACGCCACTCTCCGGGTTTCAGATCTCCCAGGCGGATATTCATGACGCGGATCCTTTTTAAGGATCTCACTTTCGCTCCGCAGGCTTCGCACATCCGGCGGATCTGTCTGTTGACTCCCTGAGTCAGTATGATCTGGAATGTATATTTTCCTATTTTTTCTATCTTACATTCTCTGGTAGTGATATCAAGATCCTTCAGATAGATGCCTTTTCTCATTATCTCCAAAAAATCGGGTGTTATTTCCCGGTCGATCTTTACAATGTACTCTTTTTCATGGCGGTTTGCTCCCCGCATCATGGCGTTAATGAGGTCTCCGTCGTTGGTCAGAAGGATCAGCCCTTCGGAATCTTTGTCCAGGCGTCCGGCATAGGTCAATCTCTCCGGACAGCGGATCATGTCCATGATCTTTTTCTCCGCATGTGGATCCCGCTCTGTGCAGACGACACCCACCGGCTTGTAGAAAGCCAGGACTTTACAGGTCTGTTTCCCCTGTAAAACCTTCTTTCCCACCTGTACGGTATCCGTCTCTAACACCTGCTGTCCCATTCCTGCGACCTGACCGTTGACTAAGACTTTTCCCTGTTCGATGAGTTTGTCTGCATCTCTCCTGGAGCATACACCGCACTGTGCCAGATATTTATTCAGCCGCATCCTGCATCCTCTCTGCGGCATCCGCCGCCTCGAAATCGCTAAGACTCTTCACCTTGGGAATTCCGTTACCGTTCGCCACGCCGAGTTTTGCTGTCTCGTCCGCGAGTTCATTGTATTTTACCTTGGAATGTGCCGGTACTTTCGTGAAGCGGATCTGTATCTTCTGTCCCCAGCCTCTCATGGTCTGTGCGTATTTCTGTGTCAGTTCATTTTTGCTCTTCCACGCACCGGTGACCCATTTTTCGATCCCCTCGTAATCATACCGGATCTCAATGGTTCGAAATCCACTGTTTAAGGCAAACCGTACCGCATACATGGCTCCAAGCATCTCTCCGGATACATTTCGCTGTTTCAGGGAGTCCGGGTTATCGCCATTGCCGTATTCTGTATAGATCCGCCCATCGGGAAGGATGAAAATACAGCCAAAACCGTATTTTTTCAGTGCATCCTGATAGCTTCCGTCCACGTAAGCCAACAGTTCGCCCGCTGCGGGGCAGTCCTTTGGATCTGCATTTTCCGGATATCTTCCCAATCCCTGCCACTGTGCCATAGTTTCGTCTGTCTCCTTTTCCTGTCCGGTCTGTCATATTTATCGGATAAAGTTGGTCTTCTGCGCCGGTTCTCTCTCCGGGAAACTCACACCGGCAGCTTTGCCTGCTTCTATACATTTTAACAACCACGCCATATTATTGCCCAATGTGCGCATGGTCTGCATACCTTCCAGATCCTGTTTCACTTCTTCCGGTGTATTGCCGTGTACCTGGTTCCAGTACTGGCTGGATACCACCGGCATACAGTTAATGGTAAAGTATTTGTTCAACTGGTCGAAAGCTGCGGAGGCTCCGCCACGTCTGCAGCTGACAACGCAGGCGCCGGGCTTGCCCTGGAAAAGTGCACTCTTACCATAAAAAGCCCGATCTAAGAAAGAAGTGATCATACCGGATGCCGATGCATAATGCACGGGAGATCCAAACACGAATCCATCTGCGGTCTTCGCTTTTTCTACGAATTCATTGACGCCGTCCTCACGGAAACATTTTCCGGTCTTTAAACAGGCACCGCAGCCGATGCATCCGGCGATGGGTTCTACGCCTACCTGAATGATCTCTGTCTCGATACCGTTCTTCTCCAATGCACCCGCTACCTCTTCCAGTGCAGTATAGGTGCATCCCTTCGCATGTCCGCTTCCGTTCACCAGTAATACTTTCATATGTTATCCCTCTTTTTCATCATTTATAATATGTTCTGTTCTTGCATGATCTGTTTTCGCATGCTACTATATCCGTAAATTAAGCAGTTTTAAGAAAGGAGTCCTTATGCCGTCTAAAATCTCTCACTATTTGCTGTCCATACTGTGTATCGGATGCCTTATTTTTCTGATCAGTCATTACGGCGTACAGCTTTATCAGGTCTCCGGGAGATCCATGGAGCCCACCTGCCATTCCGGATCTTTTTTACTGGTACAAAAATTTGGCATTCCCGAACAGATTTCCCGTTTTGATATTATCACCATCCGCTCAGAAGCTCTTGACAACCGAATGATTCTAAAACGTGTGATCGGCCTTCCCTGTGAGACTGTTCAGATCATAGACGAAACTGTCTATATCAACGGTTCACCTCTCTACGAGCCCTATTTTTCAGATGCTCCGGCTATAACTGATCCGGGAAACGCCTCTGCTCCCATAGTTTTGGGTAACAATGAGTATTTCGTATTGGGAGATAATCGTCCGGAAAGTATAGACAGTCGTTCCGATAAGATAGGACTCATTCCTGCGGATTCCATTACCGGAAAAGTAATTAATTTAACTTCTTTTTAAGAGCCACTACCAGTTTTTCATTGTCCTTTTCATCTCTGATCGCGATCCGGATATAATTTCTGCCTTCAAATCCTTTTTTGGTGGACAAATCTTTAATCAAAATATTATCTTCATCCAGAAGATCTTCTGCCAGCTTTGTTGCAGATTCTCCATTTGTTAATTCACAGAGCAGATAATTAGCCTGAGAAGGGATCACACGTAATCCCTGTACTTCTGCCAATGCATTTACGAAAGCTCTTCTTTCCTGTCGGAACTTATCCATAGCTGCTTTATAATCTTTGGCATATTTTTCGTAGATCTGAAGGTAGAATTCTCCAAAGGAATTAATATTCCATATAGAGACATCCTTTTTCAATTTTGCAATCATTTCTTTATTATCTCCTGCTAAAATTCCCAGACGGATGCCCGGTACTCCATAGCTCTTGGAGATACTCTTCATTACGAACAGATGAGGATATTGTGTCAGAACTGCCTGTTCCAGAAGAGAACTGTCAGTCTCATCCGCAAAATCCACAAAAGATTCATCCACAATGAGGCAGATCTCTCTTTCTTCTGCCCACGCTGCCAACAACAGCACATCTTTTTTCGGTATATAATTGCCGGAAGGATTATCGGGATTGATCAACAGCAATGTTTTAATATCTTTATCTGCATAGTAGTTCATCAGATCCTCTGCCGAATAAGAATAGTCTCCATTCGATGGCAGAAAAGCAATGACATCCTCTGCATTTTTGCGATTCGGATATTCTTCAAATGTAGGCTTTACCACACCTATTTTCCCCGGCAGCTGCTCCATAAGAGACTTGATCAGTTCGCTTGCTCCGTTTCCGACAACCATCTGATCCTTATGTAATCCGAAATCCTTTGCAGCGATCAGGCTGTTTACACTCATTCCGGAAGGATACTCCGTCAAAAGTGTCTCAAAATTGCTCTTCATTTCATCAATAAGCTTACGGCAGGGGAAGTACGGATTCACAAGATAACAGAAGTCCAATAATTTAGGATATCTCCAATATCCGCCATAGCGGCTCTGCATTCTCTTCAGCCGTTCTTCCTTCGTGGCAAACAAGGTCTCTGCGATGTCCAGATCCTGCACATCATCTATTTCATACCATTTTTCTCCATTCAGCTTAACAGCCTTGATCTGAGGATCATCCAGGAATGTAATGACCTTCAGCACCTGTTCGTAATATTCATTTGTTCCAAGTGCCTTACAATATGCTTCCAAAAACGGAACATAATGCTTCTGGGAGAATTCTTTACTGAACTTATATAAATTTACCGTTTTATAGTATTCATCTGTCTTGCTAAAATCAAATTCTCTCTTACTCAAAAAAGCTGTAATATTGTCATCTTCATCCAGCGTAACACAGGTTCCGTCCATCCAACTCTCAAACTTATCCACCAGTGTCAGAGACGGATACGGATGATCTACCAGTTTACGGATCACGGCTTCTTCATAGACAAGATCAGATTCCAACAACAGGGTGTCATCCTCTACAAGTTTTTCCTTGGCAAGATATAAGGAATAGATATTGTTGGTCTTATAATAGACATCATTATCAATAAACTCTAACGGTGTTTTGATATTTAAGCTTTCGACATAACTTTTCAGTTTCTGCCCTTCATAGCCGATGACAAACACAATGCGCTTAAGCCCAAGCTTTTCTAAATGTCCCAGTGTCTTTTCTATCATGGTGACACCGTTTACTTCGACCATACATTTGGTGGCATTGCTTGTTAATTCTTTTAACCTTTTTCCCATTCCCGCTGCTAAAATAATAGCCTGCATACTCATTCTTTCCTTCTTTTCATTTGCTTGTTTTATTTATCTGTCTCCCCTTGTATTCTTATCGATTAAATTCTCTTCCGGTAAGAACCATTGTGTCTCTGTTGAACGCATGTCCTGTCTGCAGGTATTCCATTATATGATCTTCGTCCAGGAAAGAATACTTCAGGAAACGGCGTTCTCTCACATCTCCTTCTTTCCAGTCAAATGCAGCTTCACTCTGCTGTCCGTCCAACAGGCGCAAATATGCCTCCTGCAGATCTGCAAAGCTGACCGGTGCCTGTGATATCTGCATCGTGTCGTGGCTTTCACTGCGACCCTTTATCATTAACAGCGGGCACTGTCTCATCCAGGCTTCGTCTCCGGATTCTTCCAGGCTGCCGTTATATCCATGGTCTGCCATGATAATAAGTACTGTATTATCATAAGCTCCACTTTCGCGTAGCTTTTCCACATAATCTGCTGCCTCCAGCATTACAGCTTCCACGCTCATCTCAAAGGTTCCCTCATGTTCATCAATGATATTCATATTCTTATCATAGATGAAGGGAACATGCGCTCCATCCAGATGGAAAAATTTGAATTTAGGATTTGAATTCTCGGTTGTAATTCCTACGGTGTCCAGATGCCCCTTAAACTGATAATCCGATGTGGTGAAGCTATAATTTTCACCTGTATTTTCCACTCTGACCAATTCATCAAAAGCCGCGGGTTTGAAAATACACTTTTTCTTCAATTCAAACGGTGCATATCTGAAACCTATCAGTTTTAATAAAGGTTTGGCAAATTTCGTATAAGAGCTCATTTTAAAATCAACTCTGTACACATTGCTGAACATCTTGGCAATATCGTCATTCATGTACAACTCAGTATCGCAGAGTTCCATGTTGTAGCCCTTCTCCTGTAAAGCATTAAATAACGGTGATACCTCATACATATTGCGCATGTAATCATCGAACGGCTCATCGTTTTCATACCAGTCTCCGGATAAGATAAAGGGAATTGAGCGTTTTGTACAGGAATAAGCTCCAACAGTATTTTCAAAATAAGTAAAGTCCTGAAAGTCTTTGTTGTATTCCGGATGATCTTCCAGCAACTTTGAAAATGTTCTGGCATCTACTGTATCCAATAATAAGATCACAAAATTCTGATCGTCCGACATTACAAACTCTTTGTCCGCGCCGATCTGATAATGCGCTTTTTCCTGCAATACGCCACTGGTAAATGTAACACTCACCGCTGTCACAAGCAGCATCAGAGTAAGGCATGTGCTAAGATACATGACTGCCTTCGTAAACAATTCCTTTTTCAGAAATATGCACATAGCAGCCGTGATAACCGCCACGACTGTCCAAAGGATAATCCCTTCTGTTCTCAAAGCAGTATAGTTACCCCAATCGATCGTAGATCCATCCAGCGGCGGAAGATTTTTGACCATAAAGTTACCCTGGACATAGGTACAGATCAATGCAATAAATCCACCTGCCAGTCCTATCCGGTATGCGACAGGATGTATCAGCCATAACACAATATATGCAAGACACATAACAGCCACGCAGACTGCAAATAACCCCAATGCCGCAGTAAACAATATTCCAAAGTCAAACCAAAATTCATCCGCATTGCTACAATACAAATCTATCGGTGCATATAAAAACACTAAAAAGCCAACAGCAACTGACAAAACAATGCCCGGCAGTAATTGTTTCTTATCCCGTTTTTTCATTTCTGAATATTTCTCCTGCTTACTTGTCCTGCTTGTCCTCTGTCTGATCCAGCATGATATCGTCGGACTCTACTTCTTTATTTCTGTTCTCATCAATACCAAGGCTCTTGTCGATCTTCTTTTTTGCCTTTCTCCAGTAAATACCGGCTGCTGCGCCCACTGCGATCACTACTCCGGCTACTGCCTGAATCGCATAGTTCATAACCGAAGGATCGATATAAGCATCGGCTGTTCCGGAGAACAGTACTGCGAATGCTGCTGCAAAAAATGTTACCTGTGCGATTTTGCTTAATTTCTTCATAATTTTACTTACCTCTTTCTTTTACTTTTTATTTATTTGTAATTTCTGTTTTACAGCTTATTGTTCTTTTGCTTTTTGATCTGTTCCTGCACTGCCTGTACGATGTATTTCGCACCTACCTCGGCACTGTTGCCCAGGTTGTATACATACTCTTCTACATTTTTTTCAATTTTATCATGATAAGCATCTTTTTGCTCCAGCAGATTTCTGACCTTACTTTCGGTCTCCTCTGTCTTCGCAGGATCCAGGCGGTCTCCGATGACATCACGCATCCAGATATTGATAGGTACAGTGTCGATCTTCTGATACTCCGGATTCATGACCTTCATGGGAGTATCCACGAATAATACCGGCTTGTTCGTCGTAAAAGCATACTCATAAGCGATACCGGACCAGTCGGTCACCAGCAGGTCTGCCTCAAATACCGTGCTGTTGGATGAAAAATCGGTCTGGATCTCAATATCCGGATTATTCGCATAACGCTCTTTCAGGCGGTCCATCTTGTCCTGCTGTAAGCGTACCTGCTGGGGATGAGGACGCACTACCACTTCATAGCCCTTACCTGCCAGATCATCCAGCATACCTTCGAGACAGCTGTCCACAATGTTGTCCTTCTGCCAGGAGGGCGCGATGAGAATATGCTTTTTCTCATGAGGTGTCTTGTCTGCCTTCTTGTAATCTTCGATCATGCGGTCTAACAGACAATATCCCCAATCAATCAGCTTCTTGGGAGGAAGACCGTAGGCTTCCTCTGTCTTGCGGATCTCCTCGGTATGATGTTTACCGACACAATATACTGTATCGTAATGATCCATGGATCCGGTACGCATGGTCATATTCAGGCTGTCCATGCCATGTGGGATGTAGATATATTCAATATCTTTTCTCACATAGCTGCGCTTGATATGAAAATTTTCAATATCCGGCATGGTCATGACCACCACATCCGCATCCATCTTCATCATCAGAGTGATCAGCTTCTTCTCCCCGATATAATAGGCACGGATCTTGTTCTCTTTTTCTGCCAGTGCGAAGATCTGATCCTCAGGGTCACTGGTAATATAATGAATGGTCAGATTCGTATAGGCTAACAGCCATTCAATGATTCCCTGATAATATTTATAGAAGCCACTGCTCTCGGAATAAAATACCAGATGCTTATTCACCACCGAGAAGAAACGCTTGAAGTCCTTCTTCTCTCTCTTGGCATAAGGATTTCTCGCAAAAGGCTTTTTCCTGCCACCGATAGACTGTAATTCATCCAGTTCCTGTTTGCTGGCCTCCAGTGCTTCGTAATCCACATAGTCTTTTGGATTAATGGCCCAGTTTAACAGATACTGCTGTAAGATTGCAAACAGATTGCTGGCGATCCAGTACAATGCCACACCTGCAGGAACAAACCAGCCCAGATATAGGGAAAGTCCTACGGAAAATGCCATCATACCGTATTTGTTCAGTTTGGACTGTTCTGCCTGAATGACATTGGCCGCATTCTGCGCCACACATAACAACCATGCGGATACTCCCGCTGCGATGGGCACAATAATATCAATGCCACCCACTTCGGATGGTACCCAGCTCAAGTTAATACCGCAGAAATCCAGAGATATGCTCTCTACCTGCTGTAATACAGAAGCGATATCCACACCGGCAAGACTGCTCTGTAATGCTGCAAACTGCTCTGCGTAGTTGCCACTCTTGATCATTTCCACTACCGTAAGCTGAACGGAAGAGCTCTCCGGATGCACCCCTGCCAGACTGATCGCCAGCCCATTAAATGCAGTGATCACATCCTGAGACATATGCAGCAGATAATCCAGGGGATGATAGATAACCTCCACCAGTCCCATCAGCAGAATGATCTGAACCGCCAGGGGAATTAAAGATGCCAAAGGATTGTACTTCTCTCTCTTGAATATTTGGGACTGTTCGTCTGCGATCCGGTCCGCATCACCGAAATGTTTTGCTTTGATCCGGTTGATCTCGGGCTGCATTTTTACCATTTTAATGGAATTCTTCTGTACCCATACTGACACCGGTAAAAGAACGATCTTACTGATCAGAGTGAACAGAATAATAGCAAGGCCGTAATTATGTAGCAGATAATAGCAAAAGTACATAACGTATCCTAACGCATCTGAAAGTATTCGCATGAGATCTTTCTCCTTTTAGTCAATAGTACTAATTATAAACATAATCCTGCTTTTTTTCAACCTTATGTTCAAAACAGGCAGAAAAAAACAGGCAGTATCTGCTGTTCGTAGAACAGAAATAACCGCCTGTCTGATATTTTATTTCTCTGCGGGCTTCTCATAATATGCGAAATCGTTCTTGCCGTTCTTTTTCACCTTATACATGGCATCATCCGCGCATACGATCAGCTGTTCCAGATTATCGGTGTCCTTGGGATAGCTTGCAATACCGATGCTGCCGCCGATCCGTCGTTTCGTTCCGCAGAGTGTCACATCTTTGGCAAATACCTGACGACACTGGTACGCCGTCTTCTCCACCAGCATGCTCTGACTGCTACGAAGGATCAGAATGAATTCATCTCCCGCGAACCGATAAGAGGTAAGTATCTGGGACTGCATGTCCTTCAGCCGGTTGGCTACCTGCTGCAGTGCCTCATCTCCCGCTGTGTGTCCGTAAGTATCGTTGATCTTCTTAAAATTATCGATATCCAGCATCATGACCGTACAGGGAATCCGGGCTCCGATCAGCTGTTCCAGATCCTTCATGAACTTGCTGCGGTTCGGAAGACCCGTCAGGAAGTCATGCTGGGATGCCGATTCCATGATCGCACGTGCCTGCTCCAGTTCCTGTAACAGCTTTCGTCTGCGGTAATTATCGAAGCACACCCAGCAGATAATAACATTAAGTGCAGCGATAAGTATTAGCGCCGGGATCAAAGCCTCACGATTCCTGGTAAAAAAGCCCTCCCGATGATTTACAAATTCGGTATCTTTCGGAAACTGTGATGCCTCCAGTCCGAACTTTCGCATGACATCTTCATCTACGCAATAAATGTTAGGGCTGTCCTTTACCACATTGATCTCTGCACTGTCGGTACCATTCGCGATATCCATGGCCATCTGTGCTGCGATCTCTCCGGACTTATACATGGATACTACATTACCACCCAGCAATCCGTCACCGATCCCGGCCTCCACCATACGGTACACCGGCACCTTGGAATAAGTCACGAGCATACGGATCGCCTGCGAACTGGTATACTGCTTGCCACTGCCATCATTTGACATTACAATGTAGATCAGTATGGTATTCTCATCCACCTTGCTGACTGCCTGCTGCAGCTTAGCGGTTGTCAGTTCGGAAGAATTGATCTCAGAGAATTCCAGTTCCGGATATTCTGACTCGGCACTGTAAAAATTCTTACGCTCTGCCTCACCGGTCACAGAATCATCCAATATGGCCACTACTTTGTCCGCTGACGGATTTACCTTTAATGCCATATCGATATTTTTTTCCACTGACAGCTTCTCCAATATCCCGGTTACCAGGGGATTCTTCGCTGCTTCCAGGGCATATTCCTCATCATTGACACCTTCAAAAACAATGGGGATGTCATCAAACAGTTCCTCCCTGAATGTCATTGCATAACGGAGTGCGGCATCATCTCCCACGATCACGACATCATAGGGATCTGAATGATCCAGATGGTACTTCAGCATTTCGTCAAACATTGCTGCTGACTCTTCCGTCCGGAAGCGCTTCGTATCCATGAATTCATAATCCACGGTGGTATTCTCGTCGACCCCCGCCTTGATTCCTTCGATCTGCGTCTGGACTGTGTCCCAGCCATAAGAATACGAGCTGATAAACAATACCCGCTTTCCCTGATTCAGATTCTGTGCTTCTGCCGTTACTGACACCGTCCCAATAGTCCCAATGCCTATGAGAACAGCCAGCGCAAACAGCCATGCTTTCCACTTTCTCATATTCCTTCCCCCTAATTCCAACAGGTATGCTACCGGGGTCAAAAGTCTGAACCCAATACCACGATATGAGGAATTACATTACTGGTACTATTGTACCACATTGTCTGTTGAAAGCAAAGAGCTTAATTTAATCTTGCGATAATACCTTCTTCTTTTTTCTGTTTCATTTTTCCGATAACGGTAGGGATTGCTCCGAGCGCCACAAACAGATACTGTAGAACCAGATTGCCTATGTAGCTTCCCATATCAATAATTTCTGCGGAAAGTGCCGCAGGGATCAGTCGATAACACTCGAACAGACTATAACCTGCTTCCGCACCGCCGCCCTGATTGAACAAAATAATCGCCCAGTCCACACGGTCTGCAAAATACGTCATAAGGATCATGATCACAGCGCTGATGACTACTGCCTTTTTGGTCAGTTTTCCGCCCAGCATCTCATATCCCTTCAGAACGCACACCGCCATGATCACACCGGATAATGCTGCTACATATCCCAACTGGCTTAAGATCAGAACACTGAGCATTCCCAACAGGGATCCTAACAGGGCACCTACAATACCGCCTACGATGTTTTCTTTCTTCTGCGCCGTCTGTTGTGCATTCATCGCGATGTCACTGCGCATCTTCATCTCGCAGTCCGGACATAAATGATAGTATTCACCGCCCATTCTGAACGCTCCGGTCTCTACATTCTGACCGCACAGATCACAGCAGGGGCTGTAACTGTTTGTACGCAGGAATGTCGTTGTAGCTGCAAGTGCTTCGTTCAATGTATCCTTACATTTTTCCGCATTGGACTGTGCCTTCAGTGATACTCTGATATCCAGATTCTTCTGACCAAAACTCGCGATCTTCTTGCTGCTTTTCTGAAACCCTTTCACTGCCTGCTTGTCAAATGTCGACCCGTCAGCGCTTTTTGCCGCCGTATGCAGTACCATCATATACGGATATCTTGCATCGGGTGCATAGACGATAAAGTCAAACCCATCCCGTTCCCCATGAAACAAGTCATTGGTTTCATCATAACGCAATCCGGTTCCCATGGCAATCTGCTGATAATTTTCAATCTTCTTTTTCTGATTCATTTTTCTTCCCATCCTTTGTAATAGAAAATTAGTAATCGCTCTGAAAAGTTACGAAAACCACACTTTTCCATTTTACACTTTACCGTGTCAACATGCAACCCTATTAGGGGGTTTTTAGCCGATTAACCTATTTTCTATGAAAAAACTGTAGGCACATCTGTGTAACCTACAGTTTTTGAACTTCCTTATAAATAGAACAAGGTAATCGAAATCACGCAAATACGGATTTGCATTCCATCAGCATTTGATCTCAAGGTAACCTAACAGCTTGCTCATATCATACTCTTCCATTACGCCCAGATTGGAATCGTAGAACTTGCCATCGTAATGTACCAGATAGTGGCAGAAGCGTCCCATCTTCTCCATCATGATGCAGCACTTAGGCAGTACAGCGGGTCTGCCCTCGGTATATACGATGATATCGGTATGGTCAATGCCGTAATAGTTCAGTGCAGAGATCACGCGGCCCATGGTAGCCTGCCACTCTCTGCAGTCCATAACGCTGATAACTTCTGCAATGGTAACACCGGCTAACATTGCGACACAAGCCTGACCGCACAGACCGTCTTCGGGCTGGATGATCACGTTCATGCTGTCGATCTTGCGGATCGGGTTCTCGAAGCTGTAAGGGCTGTTCTGGTCCATACGGATCAGGGAGCCGTTAATATGTAACAGGATCTTGTGGGGCACACCCAGCTCTACCTTTACAGCAGCTTCATCGGTGATCACGATCTCGTAATTGCCCTTCTCCTTGGGATGAAGCTCACACTCGATGATATTGTTATCCAGAACGATATCTCCCTTGATGCCTTCTCTCTGATGACACACTTCCCATACATTAAAAGGAATCTGAATGGTATATCCGGCATCCTTTTTTTCTACTTTAGATTCAAAAAAATATCTCATGATTCATTCCTCCGTTGCTTTTGCTGTTCCCGAATATTCTCTTAAAGAAAAAGATTTACGAAAGCGGTTACATTTTCTAATTTCCTTGATTCTAGCAAAAATTTCCGCCCTTGCAAAGAGCTTGTGGAAAAGTACTTAAAAAAAAACATCCTGTCAAAAAAATATCAAAAAAGCGCCCGTTTTAAAACAGACGCTTTTTATAAATCCAGTGCATTTAAAGCCCTAAAATTGCAGATGCAACGCGGAAATATACTAACAGTGACATTGCATCCACGATGGTAGTGATAAACGGACTTGCCATTACCGCCGGATCAAAGCCGAGACGCTTTGCCAGGATCGGCAGAAGGCATCCAATGATCATTGCGATCACTACCGCTGCTACCAGAGTCAGACACACGGATGCTGCCACCAGCACCCCTACTTTATCCAATAACAGTAATTTTACAAAGTTCGCTGCGGAAAGTGTGATACCGCAGATCAGTGCCACGCGGATCTCCTTGAATACGACCTTCGGCACATCTCGGTATTCGATCTCATTCAGGGACAATCCACGGATGACTGTAACGCTCGCCTGGCTTCCGGCATTACCGCCGGTATCCATCAGCATGGGGATATATGCCACCAGTACCGCACACACACTCAGAGCATCTTCAAAAGAAGAAATGATGGCTCCGGTAAAGGTAGCTGACACCATCAGAAGAAGCAGCCAGGGAATACGCTTTTTGAAGGTCTCAAATACCCCGGTCTTCATATAAGGCTTATCGCTGGGCACGATAGCCGCCATTTTTTCCATATCCTCCGTGGTCTCTTCTTCGATGATATCCACGATATCGTCCACGGTGATAATACCTACCAGCCGGTTCTCATTGTCCACTACCGGCATGGCTGTAAAGTCGTATTTTTTGAACTGTCTGGCAACTTCCTCCTGGTCCATCAGCGTATTGATGGAGATGACATTTTCATGCATGATGTCACCGATGATCTCGTCGCCGTCCATGAGCAGCAGATACCGCAGAGCCACCGTTCCCACCAGTCTCCTCTGGGCATCTAAGACATAACAGATATTGATGGTCTCACTGTCGAGCCCCACCTTACGGATCCGCTCAATGGCCTGATTCACCGTCAGATTCTCCTTCAGGTCAACATATTCGACCGTCATGATACTTCCGGCGGAATCTTCCGGATAGCGCAGCAGATGATTGATATCTCTGCGCACATCGGGGCTTGCGTTGGTCAGAAGCTTTTTGACAATGTTGGCAGGCATCTCCTCCAGCAGATCGGCCGCATCGTCCGCCATCAGGTTGTTGATGATGTTCGTTGCTTCCTTATCTGACAGGGACGTGATGATCTTCTGCTGATTGTCCATATCTAAATAGGAAAAAACGTCTGCCGCCAGGTCCTTGGGAAGGATACGGAAGACCTTTAACATCTCTTCCTCTTCCAATTCTTCCAAAAGTCCCGCAATATCGGCATCGTTGAGTTCAGCCAGATACTGGCGCAGCTTGGTGTACTGCTTGGTGTTAAGAAGCTCTAATACCTCTTCCAGTTCTTTGATCTGTTCCATGATGATCCTCCTTATGATGTTTTCTATGGGTGTAACTTACATGGCAACTTCGCCCCGGAAGTGGGTTGTCAGAGCTCTTCTGTGTACACTTCATAAAAACCACCACCTTTCCTCATGGAATCCTTAAACCGCTATTTTTATTTTATTTCATTGACTATTCTTTGTCAACGAAATAAGTCTCTTTCAATTTCTCAATTTTTACCTTTCCACAGGTGGTTTCTGTCAGGTTTTTCCTGACTTTTTCCTCTTTTTCCACCGGGATAAGTAAAATAAATTTTACGTTTTCGGCATAGATACTGTCTGTGGGAACGATGCCCTGCTGTCCGAAATAATATTGCAGCTTTCCTACGTCATTATAATCTGCCGCAACTTCCAGTTCACAGCCTTTTCGCATGATCCCCGTCTCGCAGTGGGCAAGCCCTTCCTTCACCGCCTGGGTGTATGCCCGCACCAGTCCACCGGTACCCAGCAGAGTGCCGCCGAAGTACCTTGTCACCACCACCGCGATATTGCGGATCCCGGAGCCGGTCAGCACCTCTAACATCGGTCTGCCCGCAGTGCCGGAGGGTTCTCCGTCATCACTGCATCTGGTCAGCTCTCCTCTGCTTCCTATTATAAATGCAGAACAGTTATGTCTGGCATCCCAGTACTTTTTCTTCATTTCTTCTATAAAAGCTACGGCCTCTTCCTCGGTTTCGCACTTACGGATCGTTGCGATGAAACGGGATTTTTTCTCCACGATCTCTCCTTCGCCGCCGGATAATAATACTCTGTAGCTGTCTGTTGCTGCCGTATCGCCCATGTTAACCTCACTTATTTTTGTTTTCCTTCGGATTCTTTTCCAGTGTAGCATAACTTTTCCAAAATGTGAAACAATTCTAAAAAGCCTTTATTTACATAGCATTATTTGGTATAATATTTTCGTCTGTATCTCAGACAGAAAGGACTTGTTTTATGAATTATGGTAAAAAAGGTGTCCGAGCGAAGCAGAAGGCACTCAACTCTAAATCACAAAAATGGGGAAGGAAGCTCGCACTGACCTGTGTCAAGATCATGCTGGCCGCTGTCGTAGGCATCGGCATCTGCGGTGTAGCTGCCGGTATCGGTGTCTTCCGCGGCATCCTCTCTTCCACTCCCACGATCCGGCTGTCCGATGTCGTGGCAGTAGGCGAGGCTACTATCGTATATGATAAGGAAGGCAATGAGATCGACCAATATGTCAGCACCAACTCCAACCGTCTCTCCGTAGGCATGGACGAGATTCCCGACTACATGGGCAAAGCCTTCGTGGCGATCGAGGACGAGCGTTTCTATCAACACAACGGTATCGACTTCAAGAGCATTCTCCGTGCCGGTTACCAGTTTTTAAAGACCGGCGGTGAAGAGGCCCAGGGTGCAAGTACCATCACCCAGCAGCTATTGAAAAATACCGTCTTTACCGACTGGACTTCTGAGGGCAATAATAAGATCAAAAAGATCAAGCGTAAGATCCAGGAGCAGTATCTGGCACTGGAAATCACCAAGTATTATTCAAAGGATGAGATTCTGCTGCGTTACATGAACGCCATCAACTTAGGACAAAATACTCTTGGTGTGGAATCCGCTTCCCTGCGTTACTTCGGTAAGCACTGCAGTGACCTGACGATTTCCGAGTGTGCTGTGATCGCTAGTATTACGCAGAACCCTTCCAAATACAATCCGATCCGGCATCCGGAAGAAAATGCAAAACGTCGTGAGACCTGTCTGAAAAAAATGTTGGAGCTTGGCTTTATCAGTCAGGCACAATACGATGAAGCCGTGGCAGATACCGATGCGGTATACGAGCGTATCGGGCTGTATGATATCGACTATCAGGAAGCCAATGCTACTACCGGCTCTTACTTCTCCGATGCCGTGTATGAGCAGGTAAAACAGGATCTGATTCTGTCCGGTTATAACGAAGCCATGGCAGAGACTCTTCTGACCTCCGGCGGCTTACGTGTGGAATCCACCCTGGATCCCAAGATTCAGGCAATTCTGAACGAAGAATATGCAGATCCCTCCAATTATCCGGAGAACGTGAAATGGTATCTGAACTATGCACTTACCATTATCTCTCCTGATGGCACCAAAAATAACTTCAGTAAAGAAAACATGATGACCTGGTTCAAGGAAAATCAGAATAAAAAGTTCAATCTGATCTTCTCCTCCCAGGATGATGCTTATGCAGCTGTCGATACGTATCGTTCCGCCATGTTAGCCCAGTTGGGTGTGGAAGACAATGCGGATAACTACGAAGAGACGATCACCATGACACCTCAGCCGCAGTCTGCTATGGTCATCGAAGAACAGAGTACCGGTCATATTGTAGCCATGATCGGCGGCCGTGGCTCCAAGGAAGGCCGTAGGACCCTGAACCGTGCTACCAGTGCAAAGCGTCTGCCCGGATCTACCTTCAAGGTAGTGGCCTCCTACGCTCCCGCTCTGGACAGTGCAGGCAAGACGCTGGCTACCGTATACAACGATGCACCGTTTAATTATGCCGACGGTACTCCCGTACGTAACTGGTACAAGTCTGGATACCGTGGTATTCAGAATATCCGCAGTGCGATCCGTGACTCCCTGAATATCATCGCTGTAAAAAATATCACGGTGATCACTCCGAGACTCGGATACGATTATCTGTTAAACTTTGGATTTACCACTCTGACCGACGGTGTCCAGGTCGGCAATGAGATCAAATCCGATGTAAACCAGTCCCTGGCTCTGGGCGGTCTGACCTATGGTGTCACTCCTTATGAACTGACCGCTGCTTATGCGGCTATCGCAAACGGCGGTACTTATGTAACACCTAAGCTGTACACCAGAGTCACAGACTCCGATGGCAACGTGATCCTGGACAACACCAATCCGCCTACCCGTCAGGTGATCAAGGAAACTACTGCTTTCCTGCTGACCAGTGCCATGCAGGATGTTGTTACTTCCGGTACCGGTGGAAAGGTTAACTTCGGTGGCATGGCCATTGCCGGTAAGACAGGTACCACCACAGGACCTACCGATGCCTGGTTCGCCGGATATACCCCGTACTATACCGCTGCTACCTGGACCGGTTACGATAACAACGTAGACTTAAACAGTGCGGAAGACGGTGTTTCTAAGACTTTATGGCGCAAGGTGATGAAACGGGTTCATGAGGATCTGCCCAACACCCAGTTCCCGGTTCCTTCCGGAATCGTACAGGTTGCGGTATGTTCTCAGTCCGGAAAGCTGCCGATCCCCGGTCTCTGTGACGGATGTGTTTACACGGAATACTTTGCTGAAGGTACCGAACCTACCGAGAGCTGTGATGTACATTATCAGGGCGAAATCTGTGCTTATGATGGGCTTCCCGCAAGTCCTGACTGCCCGTTCAAGTACACCGGTGTTGCCACGATGCCTCTGGTAGAGGATCCTGCATTACAGCAGGGTTCTACCGTCATTATCAACAATCCGGACGGCACACAGACCGTCAGCACACCGAACACCAGAACTCAGTGTCAGCATGACGCTACCTTCTTCGCAAACCCGGATTACGAAGCAGTCATCAATCAGCAGCAGGCTGAGATCAACGCACGGAATGCCGCTGCACAGCAGCCACAGGAATAGAACAAAAAGGTGCGCCGCATGGCGCACCACTAAAAAAGTCCCCGGAACTTCAGATTCCGGGGACTTTTTGATGCCTACGGATTGCTTCGTGCTGTGCACTCTCGCAATACTACACAATACCCTGAGCGGTCATAGCAGTAGCACAGGTTTCCAGTGTTTATGCGGTTTCTGCCATCTATTGTATATTATAGGCATATTACCATCGAAGATTATCTCGGTTTTATCCGGTTTATCTCCGATTTACGCTCTCTTTAAATATGCAGATGAGCAGAAGCCGGTCAGGTTGCCGTATGCCACATAATACCAACGTGTTCCGTTGTAACTCGTATAGTAGCCATAGCACTGAACATCTGAACCTTTAGGCATGAGCGTGATTGCTGTTTTCCCGGTTCCTGCTCCAACTCTCAGATAGAGATTGCCAGTCGTTTTGTACTTTCCGGCGATAGCTGCATCCTTACTCTTTGCACTTTCTACCTTTGCGGAAGATGATGTGCTTGCTGCCGGTTTTGCCGGAGTGGATGTGCTGCTAGGTGTGGAACCGTCAACAGACACAACAATAACAGTATGACCCTTGGTTTTTGTCACAAGGATGTCTCCCGGTTTAAACTGGGTCGAAGCTGTAACAGCAACTTTTTTAGCAAACAGACCAGATTTTTCTAACACTGATGGCTCTTTTGCGGTACTAAAGCTTCCTACGTCAATGCCGGTTGCCTCGTAGATACATCCTCTTACAAGGTTGCTGCAATCTGTCTCTGTCTTTTCTGCGATTGCTTTCATGCTGCCGTACTTTTTCAGCATGGTAATAATTGAACGATGTGTCTGGCAGTAACCGACATTATCATTCATGCAGGCATCATACATTGCTTTAGCGGCTTTTTTTGCGTATTCGTCACTCAGGAAACGATACATATACCATCCTTTGGTATGAACATAATAATTCTGTGTGCTTACCTCTATGCCATCCTGATCCCCCGGCTTTCCTCCGGCGTACTTTCCATTCTCGTCTCTTCTTGCACTTCCGATGATTACTTTCATAGTATTTTCCTCCTTTTTCACTGCAAACTGGTTATAATATTCCTTGGCATAAGATCCCCTGGTCGCCTTTGCCTTTTGCTCCTGGTCTCTCGGCTTCTCATATCCGGTCAGGATAATATCTGATGCTTCCTGTGCGGATTTTGCGGATTTGAGCTTTGAAAGAACCCCTTTGTACGATCCGGTCAATTCCTCCCACAGAAATTCCAACTGCATCTCTTCATCTCCGATGGACTTCTTTTTCTTCTTGGCAAAATTGAGAAGATTCTGTTTTCTGCTCCAATAGGTCCACTGTGCGTACCCATATCCGTAGGAATCCCGGACAAAGTTCCCATAAATGCCGTTATCTACCGCGGCGGTATATGTTTCATCTGTATATCCGCTCTTTTTCTCGCAACTGTTCTGCAGATTGCGAGGATTGAATCCGCTCTCGGCTCTTATGCTTGCCATGACACCACTTACGGCGTAATGGCTTAACCCTTTATCGCAAAAGAAGTTCCATGCCCTCTCCTGCGCTGTCGTACCTTTCAATGCCATGATCCGTGCCTCCTTAAAAAGAAAGAGCCGGGTGTGTTAATTCACATCCGGCTCATGGCTCTGAATAATATTCTCTTACTGGTTTCCAATCTGTTTGATCTGCTTAATCGCCTGAATAACTTTGTCATATCCGTTCGTGGCAACTAAAAAACTAAGATACGCAAGGGCAATGAGTTCAACGCCAATCTTTGCGTTAAGCATCGTTTCTGTGTAAATCAGATACCCGGCGGACAGTGCCACGGAGATAACGACTGCGGTAACTGCTGCCATCACGTTCGATGAATAGTCAACAGATTTCTTATCCAGAAGTTTCTTGATTCCCTCAACGGTAAGGTTTGTGAGTAATGATACTGCGAACAGTGCTACAATTAAAAATTCCATTGTCATAATATGTCCTCCTATCCTACTGCCTCATCCTCAGAGGCTTTGTGTGTGGTTCCGTCTTTGCTTATGACGGTGCTGTTGATTGGTACTGAAAAACTGAGTTTGTTCTTTTCAAAGATGTTCATAATCGTATTTGTTCCAAGGTAAACCACCAATGGAGCTACGATTTCTTTGACGATTGTGCTTGATACATCCACCACCGGGTCCATGCCTATCCATGAGAGAACATAGGAACACGATGTAAGGATCATCCCATGAGCCAATACCGCAGTAGTGGCTACCTTTGCATAGGTGTTCAGGCTTACTTTCTTTTTCTTCTCTTTTCTCCGCCTACGCTCTCTTTTCTGCAGGATGTAAAATGTCACGCAAGCTGCAATGTAACCGAGAGCGAAACCTATCAGAATTTTAAGTATCATCTTCTACACCCTCTTTCTTCTTTTGTGGTTCAGTCGGCAGTCCTTTCAGATCTTCGATTAAATCTGTCGCAACATCATTTCCACCAAGTATGTGATAAGGCTCATACATCCTTGTGGCATTTTCTCGTGCGTATATTGGGCAGTAACCCCTCTCAGACCACTTATTGTATGTCTGAACGATACCATTTCTTAAAAGAGCTTCTACACCCTTGTCAATGGCTTTGTTTTTTAAGTGCTGATTGTACATCAGTTTTGCCATGACACCCATTCCACTGATTATCAGTCCGAAAAGGAACTCTATCCAGTATTTCACAATAAACTCTATCATTCTCCACGCTCCCGTCTGTATGATCTCAAGTCATACTCAATCAAATCCATCTTCTGGCCCACATCGCTTTTCATATCATTGAGTTCCTTATGCAGCTCATCCGATATTCTGCACTGCTCAATGATTTCTTCCTGTTTTCGGATGATTTCAAGCATTTGTGTGGTTGCCTCACACAGCCTGTCTACAATGACATAACTTCCATCACGCATGACTTTCCTTTAACTCCTTTGCTTCGCAGGTGATCTTCTCCACCAGATTATAGGTATCGGCGTGTTTGATTGAACCAATTCTGCTTGTAAGAGACTTATCAAAAAATTCTTCCGTGATTGTTCCGTCCTTAAAATTCTTCATAAGACGTTTCAATCTCCGCATAGCATCTTTTCTAATTTTCTTCGTGGAGTTCCAATGCCTATATCCCACAAAATCAACACCGTTCTTTGCGTATACGATTGTTGTCTTTGGATTTAACTGCAATTTCAGAACTTCCGCAAGGAATGTCTCTATCTGTTTCTCCCACCGTTTTAACTGTTCGAGATCATCTGATATAATCAGAAAATCGTCCATATATCTCATATAATACTTCGCATGAAGAGTATGTTTTACGAACATATCTAAGCGGTGTAGGTATACATTAGCAAATAACTGGCTTGTAAGATTTCCAACCGGTATGCCGACACCATCCGGGAATATCCCATTATGGTCTATTATCCGGTCAAGGATTACGAGTAAGTCCTTGTCTTTAATGTAGGTTCTGAGTTCTTTCTTCAAAACCTTATGGTCTATACTCTGGAAGTAGTGGTGTATGTCGGCTTTCAGCACATAAACTGATTTGCCTTGCACGACTTCCAGATTATACAGCCATCTTGTCAACTGCTTGCTGGCTCTGTGAGCACCTTTCCCTTTTCTGCAAGCGTAGGAATGGTATATGAACTGATGCTCAAATATCGGCTCTATATAATTGACAATCATGTGTTGGATAACCCTATCGTAGAACGGTAATGCCATGATTACTCGCTCCTTGGGTTCCCACACTTTGAAAACTTTGTACCTCCCAGGAGTGTATGTCAAACTCTTTAATTCCCGGCGGGCTTTGCTTAGATTTTCCTCTCTGTTTGCCTCAAACTCCAAAACCTCCGGTCTGTACCTCTTGCACCGCCTCGCCTTTCTGTATGCAAGCAAGGCATTGCTCATGGTACAGATGTTTTTCATAAGACCTGTTATTCTCTTCATATAATCGCTTACGTCACACTTCCTTCGCTTACGCTACTATTTGACTCCGCTGTTTTAAATTTGCCCGATTCGCACGGGACGGGATAGCCGTCTGACTATTCAATAATGATTATCAAATAATCCTTGTTGGCAAGCCGTAGCTCCACCAATCTGAAAGTTTCTAAATAGTCACAGACGCACCAAACGCCAATGTTCGTGTTCACGTTCCACGGGACATTGTTGCAATTCACAGTCCGCGAGCCATCGTGAACCCCGTTGTTCCAGTTGCCACCGCCAATGAGCGCGTGCAAACCTCGGAGCGACAGTGCGAATTAACAGCTACCCCAAATAGTTGCTTATTTTCGTTTCTCTGCTTGTGCTTTATTTATCAGTCCTCCGATGCACGCTCCCATAATGCCTATCTGCTCTGCACAATATTCGTAAACTCTATTGTTCATCGCAGAATATCCGAGATCATGCGCCAATCGGATTTTTCTTACCAATTTTCCTTTCAGCCTGTCGGCTGTGTAAAGATGGCTGATTGTCTTTGACCTCTCGTATGCTTCTATCTCATCCATGATTCCGTCTATACATTCTCGTATGTCTTTTTGGAGAGTGAATTTCTCGTAATGTGGCATTTCTCTCACTTTCTTATGGAGATATACCGATAGGTCGTAGGCCATCTGGTGTGCTTCGGTATGAATGTAATCCATCTTGGTTGTGGTCTGATTTTCGTATTTGCTCTTGTACGCCATCTATTACACCCAACCTTTCAACTGCAAGGGACTCGGCTTTCGCCGGTCCCCATCAGCTTACAGCGAGTCACAGACGCACCAAACGCCAACGCCCGTGTTCACGTACCACGGGACATTGTTGCAAGACACAGTCCGCGAGCCATCGTGAACCCCGTTGTTCCAGTAGCCACCGCCAATGAGCGCGTGCAAACCTGTATTGTTGGCCATGTAGAGCTGGCCAACTTTCTGTCCGCTCATAACGTCATACCAGTTCCATGATGATCCGGTAGGGTCGTGAATGAACTCATCAAGCCACTTCCATACGTTACCAACCAGGTCGCGAACATTCGTTGCGGAAACTGCGTTCTTTACATTTCCGCAGGCGGTTCTTGCCGTATTGGAAGTTGCGGACCATGCGTAGGTGTTGTTACCATCTTCTCCCTGTGGAGAACCGTATGCACCTTTGCAGAACTCAGCGTAGGTAGGAAGTCTCTTGCCTACTCTCATGGCTCTTTCATTGGCGATATACCAGTTTAATCCCTCTGTTCCAGTAATCGGCACAACACCCTTTTTGCTCTGCAAACCACTGGCACCATTGTCGGATGAAAGATAGATGTCTCCCCAGAACGGTCCGATATAAACCATTCCGGTAGGATCACAAGTAGGTCTATGGAGAAGAGTCCATACAGAGTTAGGAACAATCCCCTCTGTTACGTTTGTTTCCCATCCGCTTCCGAGTGCTGCCCCGGATGCGCTGATCGGAATACCGGAACTATTTGTTTTTCTGACTACACCGTAATGGAAGCCACCGATTTTTCTTGATGTAACTGCTGTATAACCGTTTGGATATGTCGTATTAAGGGAAATACGATACTGTTCGGATGCAAAGTTGGTTGCGTCTCCGCCGGTGGGATCACAGATATAAATGCAGTAATCTTTTCCGACTTCAAATTTTGAAGCCGTTCCGTCCAGATTGCTTGCTGTGAGTGTGGTCTTTTCTGTCTTGAAAACAGAATTTCCTACTGCAATCAGAACTCCGGCGATTACAGTAAGTGTTCCGCTCTCCATGCGGATGAATTTCTTATCTGATGCCACCACATCAGACATGAGGGCAAGTTTGGGAGTGGTTATCTTTGCAATATCATTCTCCATTGCCTCATCATAACCGTAGAATTTACTCATTAGCCAATTCCTCCTTGATCTGATTCAGTTCTTCGGCTGTCATGCCGAGACTGTCATAAATTGTGTAAGGTGCGGTAACTGCAATTTCCGTGGCTTCGGTAGAAACCATAGCGGAAGTGGAGATAATGGTTGTTTCCAACTGGGTATCTCCAGTGTGCTCATCCGGTTCTCCCTCTTCGTGGGTAACATTCGTGATGTTCACAGTCTTGTTGCCAACGATTGCCTTTGTTCCGGCCTTTGCCTCTGCACAATAGTTGATAGTTACTGTTTTCTTATCCTCTCCTACCGCAAGGATAGGGCAGTGAAGATAATTCATGTTTTCGAGATCTTCGATGGCTTCTAACAGATCCTTTGCCGCAAATGCGCCATCGTCTACGAGGGTTTTACAGTTTCTAATGTCCTCGGCGGTTGCAAGTCTCTTAGGGAAATCTCTCATTGTGTCTACCTCCGTTATTTATTTACATAGGCTCCTACAAAACCATCGACAAACGCCAATCCGTTGCCGTCTATGATTCTGAAAGTCTTATGTGTCATAAGATCCGCATTGCTTATAGAAAATGTTTTCGGGGCAACCATATAGTTGTCGTTCGCAATGCTTATTGTGTACTCTCCTGCCTCTGTGAGATACAAAGGCTGAGTATAATCTGTAACAGTATATTTGTTACCGGATGTTACATTTTGAACAGTTATTGCAGCAGCAGTTCCAACGGTATCGTTGAAATGTATCTTCACTGCAAGGTTTCTAATGTGGGTTTCCACATCGTTGATTTCATTCTGCAATTTTCCGGCTGCATCCGCTGACAACTGATCTTTAATCATTGAAAACCATTGATTAAACAATATTTCCTGATTATTCTCAAACGTTGTCATTTCAGATGTGTAGTCTTTCTTTAACTGCACAACATCCGCATTTGCCGTTGCCTGCAAATTGTCGAGAAAGATATTGAATGAGTCGAGATCCAGATTTGCTCTCTTGTCAAACTCAACTTTCTGGTTCTCAAAAAACTCTGTGAATACCTCATACAAATCTGTTCCGTTTTCCAATGCTGCCATGATTGCGTTGACGGCTGTATTGATGCGGTTGGCATCATACGCACCGAAAAACGATTCATCATACACCGTATACTGGGTCACATCTTTTACGGAATAACTGCCGTCCCCATTATCAATAGGTATGAACTTCCGCAGACCGGACCATACGGCATCCTTGTAGTCTGTCTTTAATCGTTCCCACGCCACTTAGAACGCCTCCCTCCTTATGCCAAAGTTAAAGGTAAGCATCTGCCGACCTCTGTATTGGTTTAATAACTGATTGAATAAATCCAAAATCAGGCTTTCAATGCGGTTGAGTTCGTTGAAATCAAAAATCTTTCCATTCGCCGTGTATAAGGGGTTCTCCCCTATGTCCGGCTTGAATGTGTTTTCAGCTATGAGCTTAATGTTTTCTTCCAACTGATTTATCTCGTCCGCATAAAAATACTGGTCTTTGCTCCTATCGTCTCCCAGATCGTTTATGGAAAACTCCTGGTACATTGCCACGGCTATCTCTCTGAGATATGCGAGGTTGTTCTTTATCCGGTTGAAATCTTCCGTGTTGAACCGGTCTCCGTGATAAATCCCCTCATCGTCTGTGTAACCGTACCAATCTGTTTTTGGAGTGGTCCAAGAACCCGAGATAGAAACAACCATTGTTTCCGTTGTACTATTCCCGGCAGAATCCGTTGCCGTCAATACGGCCACATGATCCTTTTCCGAACCATCTATGCTTGCGGAGGCTTTGTATACGGTTCCGATAGAGTGCTGAAAATTCAGTTCTTTATCGTCAAGAGTTCCTGTGACATTTGCTATATCAGCCATTATTCATCGCCTCCTATCCTTTGGTGTAATTGCCAACGTATGCCAGTGGCAATTTATCAGGAATTTCCTTGTCTGATATATTGACATAGGAGCCAACATAATTGCCGACAAATGCAACGCCTTTCAGTTCCTCAATGGAAACTGAGATTGTGTATTTCCCCTTTGCCTGCACGGGGTTTGGACTTATCGTAACGTCCCTTACCAATATGTTAGCTGCCATGCCGCACCGCCTAATCTGTTACCGAAACAGAAATTACATAGGTTGCTCCGACATCCGCCGGGTTCGGTGCCAATGAAACATCTGAGATAACCGGTGCTTTTGTATCGAGGGTTACTGTTCTTGTGACGGTCGTGGTTCTTCCGGCTCCGTCCTTTGCTACAACGGTAATGGTGTTTGAACCATCTTTCAGGGTTATATCCTTTGAGAAAGTGCCATCGTCATATACAGTTACTGCGCTGCCGTTGATTGTCAGCGTAACCGGACTTGATGTTGCATCGTTGGTAGTTCCGGCTACCGTTACTGTGGTTTTATTCGTGACGAGTTTGTTTACCGGACTTGTAACTGATAACTCAGGCGGTACAGTATCGATCTTGAATGAAACACTCTTTTGAGTAGCTGCATTGCCGTCATAGTCGGATGCTTTTACAACAACGGTGTGTGAACCGTCTGAAAGTGCTGTGGACGGTTTATAACTGCATGAATAACCAGATGTTGTCTTTGTTTTTGTGATTCCAGATATTTCAGAACCATCAATAAGCAGTTTGATTGTATCTGGATTGACACCAGAATCATCATCTGTGACTGTGAATGAAATTGTCGGCTGATTACTCGTAAGTAACTGTGATGCTGTCGGAGAAGAGATCGTAATAACCGGTGCGGTTTTCTCTTTTACCGTAAGCCTCAGCTTGCTTCCGAGTGTGGCATCCGACTGGTTTACAGTAGTCGTGTTGCCTGCCTCATCCTTGGCGATGATCTGTACTCCGTAATAATGTCCTGACTGATTGTATGAGGACTTTGCCGGAGCTGTAAGCGTAGCCTTGTAAGTCTTTGATTTGCTGTCGTATGTGAGTGTGGTAGTCACGCCATTTACGATAGCCTGTACGGATTTAATAGCCATTCATTTTCCTCTTCCTTTCTGTTCTTATTTTTCTGATACCCTACGGGCAATTACCTTTCCAGATAAGCTCTGTGAGAAATTAACAATGTGGCGGTAGATATTTACCTTTAATCCGGGGCGGTATGCGTTCTCTTGATAAACAATGTCGTTCGCATCAATCTCTGGATTTCCACGGGTATTGTATTCGTACTCAATACCGGCGTTGTAATAATCCCCAAGCCAGTCTGCCAAGTGGTTTGCTGTTTCCATATCGCTTACCAGAGGATTTTTCCATGTTATGGTCTTTCCTCTGCTATTGAGCGTTTTTACGGCATACTGCTCAACAATGTTGTATCTGTGTCCTATAATTTCAAACTGGTACTTGCCAGTAATCAGAAACTTAACTGTCACATAATAATCTCCGCTTTCTACAATGCTGACGTTTGATGCTGAGGAATTGAACGTAGCTCTGCATCCATAAGTCGGATCTCCGAGATAATACGTCTGAATATCTCCCTTTACTGCCTCAGTCTCTTCACTGATAAGAGTTTCTTCCGCAGTTCCTTTCTGGTAGGAATAGCATGGCACTCTGACAGCCTTGACAAGCTCCTGTTTGATTGATTTTGGAGAAGAGGTCATATCCTGCCTTTCCATCGTAAAATCCGTTATATCGCCAAATGAGAAGTAATCAACGACTATGCGGTTGAATGGCTCTTTTGTCTTTGTGAACTCAATCTCCATCAAATCAAAATCATCAAAATCGTGCTGCACTATCAGCCTCTTTGTAATGTCCGAATTTACCTCATACTCATCCACCTTTTTGCCGTCATTGAAAGTCCTGAATATAATTCCGTCCGGCAGTGTAGAACCGAACATCAACTGCAAACCATAGTACATGCAGGCGGTTTCCTGAGTGATGTAGATAATCGGATTTTCTTCAAACAGGCAATCCTTATTGGACTGCTGTAATGAAATATATCCGGTGTACTTATCTGCCTTACTCTGGTTCTCCGGGAGATAATACATTTCTGCATTTACAGTGGTGTAGTTGTGTGCAAATGAAGCGTACTCCTGTTTTGCAGTCTCACTCTTTATATTCCGAACATGGGAATACTCTGTCTCTCCGTTGCACGTTATGTCGTACTCCGGTGCGAATGAGGATTTAATTTGTGGTCTGCCGTACCGGTTCTGTGAAAGAACACATCTGCAGGCATTAGCGATAATCTGTAAGGCCTCTTTGTGTTTAACTCTCGGTATGGGGTTTTTTGTGGTTGACTTTTTGAGGTACGGATCAATGTAGTATTCCTCAATTCCGGCATCCTGAAAAACCAACTCTGCTGCATGGTAATATGTGATTCCTGCCGGAGCATAGCAGCCTTTGTAATATTCCTCGTCCATGTTTCTGAAAAGATCCTGACACCTTATCGTTGCCGAGTAATCATCACTTTCCCATGCACTACACTGTAACTTTGCCCCTCTTATCCATTCGATAGTGTCTGAGTTCGGCAACTGATAACCGTACCAGACATACATCTCCTGCCCTGTCTCCAAGAAGTTAATTGCTGAGTTTGGATTGTCTACATTGAAATACTGATCGTAGTTCTGCAGCTTAACCATGAAATCTATCTGTGGAACATCCTCGCAAATTGGGGATATGTAGCTGTCTAATTTAGAATCCATAATATCGTCATTGTAATAAACAAGACCGTAGCCTAACTGAATTGAATAAATCCTCAGTCTGGAATATGGATTTTTCATCTTATAGAAGATGAATTTTATATATGTGGTATTCTCTAACACCTGTTCTGTACTGAACTCTGACTGATCGTTGTCAACAATCTCTATCCTCTGTCCGCTACTCGTGAGTATGTCGAACCGAGTAGGATAAACCTCTCCAAAATTGATAGTCAGTCCTTTAATGTCCGTTGCTACAACATTCAGTTCGATAAGCAGCTCATATCCGCTTGCCGGAATCAGAGGTTTGCTTACCAAACCGGTGTCGTAGTAGTTCCCGGAAGTATTCTCTCTTGGAAGAAAATACATAGAGCCGTCTACCTTTGTGAAATCCTGCTCCAATGTGGCATATACGGTTGTCTCTTTTCGCTGGCCGAATAAACCGGTCTGCTTTGAATAGTAGGCAAAGTTGTTACCCATGACGGTTGCATTGGCCTGTGCTTCCTGATTTACCAGACCGAATGAAATCATCATATATGATCGCTCTCTCAGAGAGCTTTTCATGCTTGCCTTGTATTCATTTGATACTTTCTGCATACCATCACTCTCCGCAATCAATAAGGTTTACTTTGCAACTCTGATAGGTAATTGGATTTCCGTCTGAATCTATCCAGTACGGTTCCGCCGTTCTATCTCCGGGGTACATCTTAATCGTGATTTTCTTCATTGTTACCGGATCCGGGAACGTGACATATACGAAAAATGCACTCAGCACCGTAAGCATCCGGCTCCATTCTGCTGCTGTAAGCCACGGCCATTCGAGGGTGTCGAGTTTGTACTGATCCCGACCAACCCTCTGCCCTACGACCGTGCCGTTGGCATTTCTTCCGGCATCCACCATGGTAGATACTGTTGGTTTTGCCCCACGCTTCGGAGGTGGAAAGTCATAACCATTAACTGATATATAAGCCATTCCCTATCCCTCCTTTACGCTCCTTGGAAGCTGTAACCGTTCGCATTACGCTGCGTGGTTACTGCATCCGTTACTGTCTTGCCGCCAATCTCAACAATCGTCTGTTCTTTCTTGTCGGCCTGTGTCTTTGTGTTTCTTGAAATATCATTCACAGCGGTTGTGATACCCAGATCATCTAAGGCCTCTTTTATAGCGTCTTTCAGGCCGCCGCCGGAATTGAGGGTAGCCTGTACAGTTCCTCGTGTGGAAACCTCTCTCGTAACTCTCTGCACAATGGCTTCATTTGTGAAATCACTGCCGTAGTTGTTCTGGTAATCTTTCAATGCAGCATTGTCGATTTTCAGACGTGTGCCGAGGTTCACTTCCATGTTTGAGAACGAATCCGTCCAGGATGTTACAAATCCTTTTGTTTTCGCTCCCTCTTTTTCGATTCCCTCGTTATATCCCTCTACGGAATACACACCTAACTGCCGGAATACCCTTGACGGAGAGTTTATATCCAACTTATCCTTGAACCATGAGATAATACTGCTGCCCCATGATTCAATGTTGTTCTTACAGGTGGAATACAGATTTCCTATACCGTTCTTAAAACCATCTACCACGTTTTTTGCAATGTCATACCACTTGTCATAAGAACAGGTATTTGTGAACCAAGTCTTTACGCTCGAGGCCCATGTTTCCATGTTGTTCTTACAAGTCGTATAACTGTTTCCGATTTTTGTCTTAAAACCAGAGATAATGTTGTTTGCATAGGTAGTCCAACTTGAACTGTTGATACCTCCGTGGCTGTTATCTGAGAACCATGATTTCAGATTGGAAGCCCATGTTGTGATATTGTTCTTTGTGTCCGTGTAGGACAAACCGATTTTGTTCTTAAAACCGGTAATAATATTTCCTGCGTAAGTAGTCCATGTTGAATTATTGATGTTTCCGAATGATGAACCGGAGAACCAATCTTTCAGGCTGCTCGCCCAGGTGGTAATATTGTTCTTCGTTGTGGTATAAGTGTTGCCGACCTTTTCCCTAAAGCCAGTAATGATATTGTTTGCGTATGTCTGCCAAGTGGTGCTGTTGATATTGCCGAATCCGCTACTGGTGTACCATTCCTTGACTTTGCTCGCCCACGTTGTGATGTTATCTTTCGTTGTGGTGTAGGTATTACCCACTTTCGTCTTAAAGCCTGTGATAATATCATTTGCGTAGGTGGTCCACGTTCCGTTATTTACTCCACCGAATGAAGAACTATTAAACCATTCCTTTGCCTTTGAAGCCCAAGTGGTAATGTTATCCTTGGTCTGCGTATAGGCATTTCCTACCTTTGTTTTGAAACCGGATATAATATCACTTGCATACCCGGTCCAAGTTGATGTATTTACACCGCCAAAGGAAGAATTATTGAACCACTCCTTGGCTTTCGTAGCCCAAGTCGTGATGTTGTCTTTCGTGGTGGTATAAGCATTGCCTATCTTGTCCTTAAAGCCGGTTATGATATTCTGACCGTGGGTTTCCCAAGTCTCTTTGCAAATCTTTCCAAAACTCGTACCAGAGAACCACTCATTGACTTTATTCGCCCATTCAAGGACTTTGTTTTTGCAGTCAGTGAACTTTCCGGTAATTCCATTGATAAGTCCGGCAACAATGTTATCGCCAATCTCCGCAAATACAGTGGACGGAGAATGTATTCCGAATATCTTTTTAACAATATCCGTTATGGTGTTGAAACAATCGAGTGCCGTCTGCAATGGTGCCGGCAGGCAGGATCTCGTAATGCCTTTGAGTAGTCCGCTGACGATGTTCTCTCCTACGGTATTGATTTCTCCATCATCAGATCCAATTCCAAACTTCTTTGATATTCCCTCTACAACGCTTGTTTTCAGTTCATTCCAAATGGCGGTCCATGATACCCATTTGAACAAATTCTTGAACGTCCACTTGGCTGCAAATACCTTAAAGACTGTTTTGAGGATTGTGTCCCAGTCAATCTCGGACATTGCCGTTCCTACGCCCTTTAGAAGTTCGTACCAATCTACCTCGTCTATCAAAGTGTTAATCAGTGTGCATACACCAGTGATAAGAGAATTGATTGTGCCTCCGGCTTCTTTCCAGTCGATAGTCTTTACGGCTTTATTGATTGCACTCGCAAAGTCGCTACCAATTTTCTTGAAATCAATCTTTGCAAGGAATTTCCCAAGACCACTGAAAAGTGTCTTAACACTGTTTCCGAGTGTGGTTCCGACAAGCTCCCAGTCAATGTTTGTGATTGCCGTATTGAGGTTTGAACCAAGTCCAGAACAGAACGCATCGAATCCACTCTTGATTGTTTCCCAGTCCAAATTACCAAGTGCCGTATTGACACCGCTTGCAAAGTTCTTTGCGATGTCCGTCCACGGAAATGTCTTTGAGAAATTCAGTACGGCAGTAAATACTCCGTTCACGAAACCGGCAAATGTTTCTCCGATTCCGACATAATCAATCCCGGCGATTGCATTTCCGAGAAGATTTCCGATTGCAGTTCCAAGTGAAGCCCAGTCCAGTCCTGTGACAAATGTTTTTGCAAAAGTAATTGCTGAGTTTATCGTATTGGAAATTGCAGTACCGATTTTCTTCCAAAGATACTCTGTCTGCAGGGCGGCGTTGATTGCATCAACAATACCTTGTGCCAATCCCTTTGCGGTCTTATTTATCAGAGTCCAATCCAGAGTGTCTAATGCACCTACGATAAGGTCTGCGATGGCTGTTCCAAGACTGCTCCAGTGGAAGTTTTCAACGAATGAATCCACAAACTCAAATGCTGAGTTGATCGCCTGTGCTATGGTTACTCCGATTTCTGTAAATAATCCAGGAGTTTCAAGGAAACCATTCAGGAATGTGGCGATACTCTTGGCAATCTTTCTCAGGGTTGCCTTGATTCCGTCCCACGGAATGTTTTCGAGAGCGTCTTTCAGCTTCTCTCCGAACATTCTTCCTATCTCTGTGAAATCAGCGTCCGCCCATGCGTCCTTAACCATTTCCGCAAGGTCTTTGTACTTATCAGCTACCGCATCCGTCTCATATCCACTTCCATCGGCTCCACTGTTGCTGCCGCTACCGCTTTTATCGTCACTGAGGATATTAAGCTCATCTATGCCGGTAGTAAGGTTCTTTGCCGCCTTTGCTGCGCTGTTTAATGAATCTGTGTAATCTTTGTTCTGCCGTATTGCCTTGGTGTAGAACTTCTTGCCTGTAAGTGCTGAGAAGAACTGCGCCAACGCGTTTGTTGCTGCAACGAGCTTCTGAATCAGATAATCCAAAATTGGAGTAACCACATTCAGGATTGGTTCAAATGCAGTTGTCAGTGATGCTCCAAGCTGACGTAAATCGTTATAAAGAAGATTTACGTTTTTGTGAAACTCTGTTCCGGCTCTTTTTGAATAAATAACAAGGTTGTCGAATCCTGTTTTTACGAGTTCAAATAGGTGTGTAAACATTGAGCGCAGTAACATGAATGTTCCAAGTCGGAGGATGGAACCCAGTTTCTTTGCAAACGCTCCACTCTGTTTCTCAGAAAAACCAAGGCTCTCTCTGACACGCTTTTTGAGTTCCTTGAATTTGTTTATAATTGCAGCAATCCCAGAACGGATTTTATTCACTACCGTTTTCACGGCAGAAATTATTTTTTGCGCCTCATTCTTTACGGCATTTGCTACTTGTCTTACGGCATTGATAATGGCAGTGAGTATTGTCAGTATGATACCGATAATAGGAATTGCTGTCTGCACCGCTTCCAATCCAACTGCCATAGACTGGAATCCGGCATTTGCCGCCATGCCCCCGGTTTCAATGGCCGGAAGAATTGATGCAATTCCGCTTAATATAGAAGAAAAGGTTCCAAGTCCACATTTCTGTGCTGCATCCCCTATGGACTTAATGGACTTTGCCACATCCTCCATATTCTTAGGAGACTGTGAAACCGTTTCCTTGAACTGCTTAAACTGTTCCTGAGCCTGTCTGAGACCATTCACAGCTTCCTCGTACTGACCGGTATCAAACCGTATCTTTCCACTCTCCATACCGCTGACAGTGGCTTTGTACTTATTGATCTGGTCTATGAGTTCCTGAATACGTCTATTAGCCGGATTTGTGTTTGCCTGATTGAGACTTTCGTTTAGGTTTGTCTGTCCGGCTGCTGCACTTTGTCCGGCAGTTCCGAGGTTGCTTTCCTCCTGTGCCAACTGACTTGCCGCTGATGCAGCACCGTTCATTGCTGCCTGTGCCTCTTCTGATGCAGTCGCAACGCTTTCTGTAGCTGCCGCCGCTTGTTGACCGTTCTCCAAAGGCTGTACACGTCTCTGTGCCCCCTCAGAATCAATTCTGATGCTGACACGGTTATTCGATCCGAGGTTTCCAAGTGCTGTGCTGACTTCCTTTACAGTAGCCGCAACCTCTTTTAATTTCGCCGTATCAACTCCTGACAGAGACTTAATGGATGATGCAATACTTCTCATGCCACTTCCGGCATTTTTAAGATCATCTCCAACGCCGGAGAAACCACGCATTACATCAAGAATCTGTTTTAACTTTTCTGTATCTAATCCCTCAGTGATTTTCTTCATTGAGGTAAGAGCTTTTGTTACTTTATCAATACCACCGTCTGCCTTATCAGTGGTGGCGTCTATTTCCAATAAAATGCTATCTACTCTGTTATCAGGCATTTTGCCACCTCACTTCGTTGAAACCCTGTCCGTGGGTGGTATTGTTTTGTCCGAATATAAGAAAACATGGGGAACTGCGCCGGACTTGCGCCGTTTCGGTTCGTCAACCTATCCCCATGTAATCAGCTACTTTTCTCTTCGCTGTCTCAATCGCTTATTATGTTCTGCGGCAAAGGCAGCGAATCTGTCTGCATCCGTCATTTTTGCTCCCGGCGGTGTGCTCTCTGTGCTGTTCATGCTTTTCGGTTGGCTTGGGTATGCCGGAGAATTTTTGCCAAGGAATATCGCCATGGCATCTACGACATACGAACCAACGGACCACGCCAATGTATCTATTGCCGTAGCCTGCTCTTTTGCCTCCATCTCTCTCTTCTTTTGGAATGGTTCTAATTTCTTAGGGTTCAGTTTCCAGAAAGTATCATAGGAAACCCCATAGAGAAGAGCGTTTGGAAGCCAAACTTTATTGATAATCTCAGTAAACGATTTGTATTTGCTGAGATCTATTTCCTCTACTCTGTTGCCGCCTTGGTTTTCTTTCCGCTGTTCTTCGGAGTTTCCTCGGCTTCCTCGCCAAAACCCGCGGTTTTCATTGCCTCCGTAAACGCCTCAATAATTTCATCCATTGTTCCACCGTACTTTAAATGTTCGGTTAAGGCTTTTCCTGCTGTTGTCAAATCTTTGGTTCCTATAAGCACCGCTAAAATTGCTCTAAGTGTTTTGATTAGTTTCATGCTTGATCTGGTTTCTTCATCCAGTAACCCCATAACGTCTACATCGTGATCTTCCAAATCGCACATCATATTGGTAAAATCGAGTTCTTTTGTTTTAATTTCTTTTGGGCCATTCGCTGTCTGTAAAATCATATTATTAACCGTCCTTTCGTTAATCTGTCCTATTTATGTGGCAGAGGAATGATCCCCTGCCACTAAGCTACTTTTTAATTACGCAGTTACAAAATGAAGTGCTTCTGTTCCCTCATCTGTGATAGAGAATGACATCTCTCTCGCATTGTTTGAGGAACCACTGTTCGGATATACTGCCATGACACCGGACCACTCCCACTTACCGTCAATGCCCTCTTCTCCAAACCAGATCTGGTAGGTTTCAACCTTACCGGACTCCTGGATGGCAAGTAACTTCTGGTAATCTGCTTTTTCATACCATGACTTAAAGTTAAGGTCTCCAGTATCTTCAATACCGTTAATGGTTCTCTTCTTTTTGTCAGAAAGAGTGGTTACATCGAGTTTTTCCTTTTCTCCACCGAGATCCGGGTACTCTGTAATGTCAACCAGTTTTTCAAATGTATCACTGTCACTCTTTTTCTTCATCAGATAAGTTGTGTTAGTACATTTAGCCATCTTCGTTCTACCTCCTTGTGTTTTCCTTTGCCTAAGAGGTAAAGCCTTGAATTTATTAAAACCACCGGCAGACACCAGGCGAGTGCTTTTCGGGAGCGACCCTAGCCGATGGAGTTAATCATGTTTCCAGTTTTGAGAACCGGGTAAGGAATTGTGAAATGGAAGTATCGCTCACATTCTCCACAGGAGAGAAATAATCACAATGAAATCCAATCCCTACCATATATTCCCTTGCGGAATTTGCTAACTTCCGCACTTCTGAGGCGGATTTGTTTGAATAGAATTTGACTTCCAATCCAAGATTGATACCGTCCTCTGTATTTGAAAGTGTGGATAACGCTCCGTCTCCGCCTATCTGTTTGAAATACATATAGGGGAATGACGGTGGTGTAGCTTTATACACCTGTCCTCCTTTCAAACTGCTGTATAGTTTCTGCAAGTCTTTCAGGAGGTTCGTAAAATACAAATTCACATTGTCCTTAACCATCCTTGAATACCTCGCTTGCTATTTTTTGTGCTTCTTTCCTCAGATATTGTGCCGTCTCATACATGAATGGTCTTGACGGCATACCCTCTGTAAATCGCCATGTGCCATCATCAGCCGGATAATACCAACCCTCTCTGCCGTCTTTCGTGGTAAAGATTGTTGCACCGGAATTGTACGCCCAGTTCATTATTGCCTTGTACTCTTCGCTTGGGTGGGAACTGTCCCTACCCTTTACTCCAGTACCGAACTCAATGTACTTGCAATACCCTCCGGCACTTATTATTCCAACTCCCTCTGCCTCATCCAGATAACCGATAATGGAAGATCTTGCTGTACCGGTATCAACCGGAACTAACTCCTGTGCCTTTTCAACTCCGAGGTCTGTAAGCCTCTGTATAAGTTTCTCTGCGCATTTGTGTATACGTTCTTTCCGCTTTTCCAGTTTCTTAATAGCCTCATCTATGCTGTCCGGGTCAAAGGGATTGATCGTTATTTTGTCCTGCATGGATATTCCCCTTAATCTTCCGTATCGCCCATAGATTCTGTTGCAAATCATGTTTCGGGCAGACACATATATAATCCGGTTCTGTATCTGTGGAGCCGTCCTCATCGAGAATAGGAACCACATCTATGAAGAGTTTTGAGTATTCATCAATCGGCAATTTCTGTACGGTTGATATGGTCTTGTCGTAGACAATATCTTTACCAAATGGGGAGTCCTCGGCATTTCCTGAGTTCGGACTTACTCTCGCAAGCACACGAACCGGATTTGAATACTTCGGTATGCTCTCCCCGGTAAGGTTGCCATCCTCGTCCACTTCATCCACCGTTCCGTCATAGGTCTGGTAATAAAAAGGGACTTGGTTCAATCTGAGGTCTTTAAGTCTCAGCTTCGGCATTGCCATCCCTCCTTAACAGACCGACATAGGTTTTGGGTGGAATCTTTGCCAAGGCCAACTCAATATCTTTCTTACCTGTCTGTCCCCAGTTCCGGGTAACTCCAAGCTCCGTGTGAGATACAAGTCCGCCCCTCGCATCATCAGAGTTTATGGCTTTCGCCAAATCATAGATTTCAAACTCATACCGGTTATAAAATCTCTCCAACTCTGCCTCTGTCGGAATATCATCATCCGCCCAAAAGTGTTGATTTGCAGCCTGTTTCTGAGCTTTCACAAGGAGGACGGCAATCTGTTCGTCAGTGAGAGTTTCATCGTCTAAAATGACTTTCAACAATTTAGCGTCCATAATCCGTCCTCACTTTCTTACCCTTGCTGAGTTAAAAACTCTGCGATCAGCTTTGCTTTTACGGTTTCTTTCAGGTCATACCCACGTTCCGCTGCGATAGCCTTAATCTGTGCTACTGTCAGAGCGTTAAGTTCTTCCTCTGTGTACTTCTTGTCAGTAGCCGTCTCTTCTGAAACCGCATCCGTTGATGTGGAAACAGAAGAATCAACTACCTCGGAACTACCGTTAAGGGTATGACCTGTTATTCCCCCGCTGTACCTGTTGTACCGCTTGCCGTGATCTTGCTAGGAAGATCTGTGGAAATATTAGTGAACTTCGCACTCATCCACTCAGGACCGTGATCCAGACCGATCTGACCGAAGATCTGATAAGTTTCTCCTGCGCCTGTCTTTGCAAGCTGCTCTAAGAAGAAATTACCCTTACCAGGAACCATCTGATGGACCGGAGCCATGATGGACGGATCAAACAGAACAGCAGTGCCGGCAGGCATGGTATCGAACAATGCGACTGCCACCTCTCCAAGAGGGGTTACTACGGTCTGTAACTTGATACCGTTTACTTCTCTTCCGAGAGGAACGATAGTCAGGTTGTTCTGCTGAGCGTCAAGGTTGAGCTGCAACATAGTGGTTGCATCTACACCGAGAACGATGTTATCTGTCTTTGCTCCCTGATCGTGAATGGACTTTAATCCCTCTGCTACAAGCCAGTAGGTAAGAGGTTTCTTTGCGAGATCGAGTATGTTGGTTGTAATCGCAGTCAGAAGTCCTCTGGTCTGGTTTGCCTCTGCATCAGTAGTAGCTTTCGCATACTTACCATTGATGAAAGTGTACTCAATATCCTGTGCGATCTTCGCCATTCTACGAGATACCTGGAACGCAAGTTCATCCATAGGATTTGCCTGCTGACCGGCTACGTTGATACCCTGCAGTGTACCCATGTTGCTCTGCTTTCCATAAGAAATCGCTACGGACTTCTGGAAGATCTGAGTTACGTTGGTAAGCTGACTTCTGGTTACGATTTCCGGCTGTGGAGCGGTAAGGGATGCTGTCTCAGAAATCTTAGGCTGTTCGCCTGTTTCTGTGTTGTACTCCTGACCACAAGTAAACTCTACATGATTGGTTACAAGAGGTCTTGCGCCAATCATAGTAGAGAACGGTGTTGCCTGCTGCCCTTTAGCGAATAACATTCCGCTAAAATTAGGAACAGCGAATGATGTTGCTGTGCCCTGTGCCATAATTCATTACCTCCTTAAAAGTTATGCCTGCTGATTGTTAGCGGCATTTTGACTTAATATTGCAAGAACGGCGGCCTGTGTATCGCCTGCGTCCATTGCCTGCTTGATCTGTGCTGAATAGTCAACCTGGCCTACGTTTCCAGACTGCGGTGTAGGCATCTGAGCTAAATACTGTGCGCGGATTTCAGACTCTTTCTGCTTATCCCTCTCTGCCATGAACTTAGAGATGTTTCCAGTAACGACATCCATATTTCCCTCATACTCTGCCGTTGCTGTTGCCTTTGCCATTTCGGTAGGCATACCCATTCCTAAGTAACGCTCCGATGATTCTGTTACCGACTTGAACTTTTCCAGTTCCTTGACATAGGCATCTCTCTGTGCCGCCTGTTCTGCCTTTGCTTCCGCTTCCTGTTCCTCGGCTGTCTGCTTAGCTCTGAGCTGTTTTCTCAGATTGCCCTCGGATGTGCATAACTTGTCATTGTCAGACTTTAACTTGGCATTATTGGCCTTTTCCTGCGCAAGCTGTGCCATAAGGCTTTCAACTGTAAGTTCATTGCCGTTGCTGTTATCCTCCGGCTTGGTTGTCTGAGTCTGCTGCTGTGTACCGGAAACCTGAGTAGTAGGCTGTTTCTGCGGTTCTGTCTGAGTCTGCTGCTGTGTCTGGTTCTGAGTTGCTGTACTGTTTACATCTGCCATAATTGACCTCCTGCGTTTGAACGGTTCTCTCCGTATAAATTTCTGCGTTTTTTTACTTGCGTCTCTGCAAGACAATAGTTGTATGCGTTTTGTAAGGATTTTCTCTAACCCGTTATGTGATAGGGATTTCTCCCTGAATAACCGAAAAATGAGCCGGACACGATTCATCATCACATCCGGCTCATAGGCTCTAACTGTATGAAGTTAGTTTTTCTTTGCTGCCTTTTTGGCAGTAGTTTTCTTGGTGGCAGTTTTCTTTGCAGTGGACTTCTTAGCTGCCGCTTTCTTATCAGAAGATTTCTTCGCAGTCTCCTTTTTGGAAGCTGCTACTTTCTTCTTATCGTCCATTTTCTTCTTGCCTGCTGCCGTCTTTTTGCTTGCTGTTGCCATTGGCTCTACCTCCTAATTTATAATTCTACGCACCGGCAGTTGATTATTTCATCTATCGGTGCGCCCATACTATCATCAAGTGGGAACATCATTTTGTACCCATTGATGGTAAAAGGCTCATTTATCGGAACTGTCTGCCCGTCAGCCTCCCAATGGCTTACCCGGACACGTTCATCTCTCATGCTTACCCATGTATGGGTGTCCTGCCTCTCGGCAAGGTTCTGATGATTGATCCAGTTATATATCCAGTTGGTTTCATTTAAGGCAATCTCGGTTGCTCTGACTTCCGAGAACATCCGCTTAACACTCTTTGGAACATCCTCTTCTTTCATAATGCCACCGGTCATGCGAGACATTTTATAATCATCGTTTCCGTTGGCGTTTGCTACCGCTCTTTCGGTTGCCTCCTGGATGTACTTTGCAAATCTGTATGCCTTTTCTCTTACCTCCGTCTCGTACTGATATTCAGGAGCCATGGCAAAATAAAGATCCATAAGCTCATTTTCATAATCAGAACTCGACTTCTCGTAAAGGAATATCCCGGAGAGAAGATTCATAAACTGTGCTGCGAAGAAATCAACAAGGGCATTGATAAATTCCTTGGCGGTCTTTATCCGGCGGAGCTTATCATCTTTGAGGATATTCATTTCATCAAAGTATTGTACCGGATCATACATATATCACACCGCCTATTCTTCTACCATTGCCGTTTTGCTCGGTTGCTTTGATTCCTCTGTCTTATCCTTTTCCTCGTTGTTCTCTCCGCCGTTCCCCTCATCATCCTTATAGGCGTTAGGGTTCGGCTGCTGTGTTTTCTCTTCCTTGGATGCAAGTTTCTTCTGGATTCCATCAATAATGTTCTTACTGTCAACCCATGCCTGCTGAGGATCTGTAAACAGTCCAACAGTATTGAATGAAGTGAGACCGTCTACTCCGGCATTAAGTAATGCAACAAGGGAGTTTGTTTTAGACACCAGATCGTATGTCTTGGTTCTGCAGAAACGTATTTCAACGTCTGCCGTCTCTATATCTTTCAGACCGTCATACGGTCTCTGATCTGCCTTGATTATCTCTATTGCCAAATCAATAATCTGCATTTCCGGTTCCGTGAATAACTGCTCAACGGTCTTTGCAGAAATCTCCAAACACTGCCATCCGTTGGATAGCTGCATTGCTCCTGTGGTAGAGCCGCCGCTTGCTTCCTGCCATGACGGAGTAGAAGTAATCTGCTCCAACTGGGAATTGAGATGATCCACAAGTTTCTGTACCTCACTCTCATTCAATGTCTGATTGAGGTAGGTAATCTTTGCTTCCTTGCCGTCTCCGGTACTCTTTGTCATAATGACACCATCGCCGTCAACGAGATTTTTCTTACCCTCTTCATTTACTTGGCAGTTGTGCATCCAAAGTAGGGACTGAACGTGCTGCAATATATCATTGATACGGTCTGAATCCACAAGGTTCATGGCATCCATGAGCGGGATAACCTTTTCAAAGATACCCATGCGGTCATTCAATGCAAATTCTACGACCGGTATTCTTCTCAGTGGGTTCGGAGTGATATTCTCTTTCAAATGATAATCCGTTGTATTAAGCTCATGCTCAATGGTGTAACAGAATCTACTTGAATATGCTGTTAGAGTGATGGTTCCATCATCGTGTATGAAGTAGGTACATCCAAGCACCGGTTCTCTGTACGCATCATTGGAATACACCACGAATGTTGTCAGTGGACTCGGAACCAAAAGCTCAAATGGAGAATAACGGCTTGGATTTCTGTTCGGCAACATCATCTGGTAACCGACTCCACAGATAAACAGATTTCTTCCAAGGGCAATGTCCTTTGCCGCTTTGCTCTGTTCCTGCATCATTTTGTTGAGCATGGCGATTTTCAAATCGTCAATGTTCTCTCCGTTATCCTCGTCCTTTTTCTTTAAGAAGCCGAATAAGGCTCTCTTCTGTTTCTTTGTAGGCTCTATCTTTGCTCTCTGTACGAAAGTAATCGGGTTGGAAAAACAATATCCCAGATGCACGTCCACAATCTTTGAAGCATTGTTTTCTACGACTGTGGCATTGAGGTCCGATCTGATTTTCTTTTCACGGTTGAGAATTGGCTGATTTCCTCTCTCATACTCAAAAAGGTATACTTCCTCGGCAACATTTTCCTGATGTTCCATAAATGCTTTTGACACAACCTGTATGATATTGTCTTTCGTTATCTCCCTCTCATCAGTCATTAACATTCGCCTACCGAGAGTCGGACGGTTGCTTGCGTACATGAAGTTTCCCCTTTCCGAATAAAACAAAAGAACCGATCAAGTCTACTTATGACTTAACCGGCTCAAAGGCTCTTTGCTTAATTCTATTTTTATTACTTCCTTGCACCCACGGCAGTTTATGAAAATCGTGCCGGATGCTCCGGGTGCTTTCTTGAAAAGAAGTTTTTCACGGTTTGCCCGTGCCTTACATACAGGGCAGTATACGTTTTCCGTTTCCAATATAGCTGCTCCTTTCTGTAATTAAATAGTTGTGCGAATAGGATTTGAACCTATGATCTCCTGCGTATCAGACAGACGTGCTACCATGCTGCACCACCGCACATTACTGGGCGGTTCATCGCCGCCCATGCCCCTATATTATCATGGAGGAACCATTACCCTCTATCGAGAGGTAAGAGCCAAGAATGGGAGTCGAACCCACAACCTCTTGATTACAAGTCAAGTGCTCTACCAGTTGAGCTATCCGGGCTTAGCAATATGGAGTAGCATTGCACTACTCCACATAAGAAAAGGATAATCCACCAACGCCTTTACCAAGACACCCTCATTCTAACAGAAAAAGGATGATAAATGTATAGAATATCGGTGAGACCGATATTTTAACATAGTCATCCTTTGTCAAATGATATAATTGAAAGTTTATGGTGTAATTGAGTTCGTTTTTTATTGTTTCGGTTCGTAATCAATGCAGTAATCGTCATAGGATGTGACTGCTCCGTAGCTGTCGCTGTCCTCGTTGCTGCATATCCAATCCGTTGTCCCATTAAAATTATCATGCCAAGCACATGATCCGCAATTTCCGTTACATTCCATTCTGCATCTCCATCAATCTCTGTGCTTCTTCCGGGCTACATACCGTCACTCCGGTTTCTTCCTCACACTTCTTTACCATACCGGCTCCGTCCCCAGCATAGCTTCCCCAAATATGCTGTGATTCTACGAACACATCATTGATACGCTTATATCCGAATCCATAGGTTCTGTGAAGTGCTATGGCAATCGCAGCATATATCTGTGGAACCATCTGGTCTGCCGCAGTAGCAACGTTCTGTGAGCGGTTTCTTCTGGCGATTTCATTCAGGGAATTTATCAGTTTGTTATTCTTCGCCATATCTTTCCTCCAGTGCATCCTCAATAATAGAGTCCGTGTAAAGAAATTCTTTCATATCTGCTCCGTAGCAAGACGGCTCGATAGGTTCTCCACCATAACAAGCCATTCCATGAGGACATTCAGCGTTTTCGGGACAATATTTGCAATAATCCTCTCCGTCATGTGTTTTCAGCCATTCATCAAGGATTTGTTCGTCTCGATGCTTTTCAAATACCGCTATTGCATCTGCCAGAAAGTCGGTCTGGGCAAACCATTTCAGATCGTCAATCACTTTCCACGGGTTATCGCCAGATACATTCATACAAACTTCATGTAACCTTTCCATTTGATCGCAGTCTTTATATTTTTCCTCTATTTCTGCGATAGGGGATTTTAATGCGTGATAATTGCGAATGTGAACATAATTGAAGTATGCCGAGGAATATTCCCCTACTTCATATTCTCCAGGTTCAAATGTGTGGTTTTGCATCACGATCTGCAAAGCAACTGGAAGCTCGATAATGAGCATTTCGGCTTTTTCAATATCCTCAGCAGCGTATTCTCCACTTTCTTCATCGCAGTGCCATCCCATGATTTCACACACATTCGTTGTTGGGCCGCTGTTCCCGAATGGTCTTTTAATATCTATTGCCGGTCTATACCTATCCTTAGAATCTATTAAAATGGAGATTCTAAAATTAAGGTCTGTCATAATCTTTATGTGCTCCGGTTTTAATTTAAAACTTGGCATATCAACCTACCTCCGTTTCATTCCTCTGACTGTATGTTTCCTTTTGTTTCCCATAAATCTGCCACTTCCCTTTGAACCGCCAAATATGAAAGCGGACATATTTCCGCCGGACGGTTTCTGTGTTGCCGGTTTGAAATCTACCAATGTGTTTTCCTCCATAGGATATAACGATGGTGTTTTTGGTTTATACTGAGGCTTCCACACCATTACAATCTTATTCTCTTTAGGATCGACAAATCCAATCCCATTTTCAAAGATAGTAAGATTAAGTCCATGCCGGATGCAGGTCTCTTCGATTTCTTTCTGTACCTCAACTGCTTTTTTCTGTGCTTCTGTCATACCATTTTCTCCTTTCATCGTACAGTTCTCCCAAGTCTATAAATATTTTCATCATTGATGATCGTAAATGCTGTGGAATCTTTGATTAAACAGCTATCCGGCGATACGGCTGCGCACTCAAAATCTTTAAATGCCTGTTTCTGGTACGAATATATTCTGATATTCCCATCAATAGGTATTGAGATATTGGAGTTATAAAAGCATACATTGCCAAGCCCACATTGATATTTAATGCGATCCTCGCTATACGCCACTCCATGTTCATTGCACACAAAGGTAAAGAACTGTCCGGCTCCGTTTTCCAACACGATAAGCCATCCTCCGGTTATTTTATCTCTGTGTATTCCATAATTATTCACGGTATCAGTATATGGTATCTCAATGTTTTTACCATCCAGATTAACAATGAGGTTTTCTGCAAATCTACTCACAACGCACGAATGTCCCTCAGATACCGCAAAGTAACTCTCATATCCACATTTTGTAATCGTCCGTATTCCGTTTCCTGATTTTGTGATCTGAATGGAGGTTAATGTATTGGCCGGACTTATGAAGTATACTGAATCTCCTGCCACATAAATCGGACTCTTGTATTTCTTATCAAACACATATTCTCTATCCGTGGTAAACCAGAACGCTCTACCATCCGCTTTTATTACAATATTCTCTGTTCCAACCTCTGCAAAATGATATTTAATTCCGCTTTCGTATGCGAATTTATTCCCATTCTTAACTTCCACTACTTCTCCTGCATTATTGATATAGCACTGCTCATTTAGAACAATTTTTACATCGTTTCCTTTGAGCATCGTGATAAGTGTAAGTCCTCCTGTTACCCCTTGTGATACCGGCTTAGTAAGAACATTTGCATTATTATCGCATAGCGGGCAGCGAGTATATTTGCCATAATAGAACTCCTGGTGTACATCGCAGAATTTAAGGTGCTTTGCCATGTGTTTTAATTCATCCCCAATCGACCGGCTCTTATTCTCAAAGATCTTTTTCAGAGAATCAATCAGATAGGGAGATAAATTTTTCCACGGTTTAATCGTTCTTGGTATTTTTACTTTTGGATTGTCTATTACGCATATTCCTCGTTTCATACGTTCTACAATATCCATATCTGGTGTCATGGTTCCACCATGCGGATGAATCCTTGTAAGGGTTTTCCAAATCAAAATTGCCTCTGCGTATGTGTCTGTTTCCTCCGAAAAATCATTCCCTTTCATCAATGGATCTTTGAATAAGTCCATACAGACTTCGCATTTTTCATCTTCCACGCTCCAACTATCACAATCTATAAAGTACACATTTCCAGTTTTGTCAAAGAGAATGTTCTGATCGTTCAGATCCCCAATACACACCCCGGCAGAATGTATATCTCTCACGGTATCCTGTATCTTTACGAGTATTTCCAAAATATCTTTCGTGGTTATCCCATTCGCTTTCAGATATTTTTTACTTGTGAGGACTCTTACTTCCTCTCCTACGGCCTTTGGCATGATGTAGCCAATAAACTTATTGCTGTTATCATACACTGCCGTAATAGGTTTAATAGCCTCCTTTGGCAACCGTTTATCAATAAGCATGGCAACTTTCTTTTCCTTGGCTGCAATATCAACGCAAGGTTTGTAAATTTTCAGAATGTCGTTGCCATACTCATAGATATATCCCTCTCCTCCCTCCGTTATGGGAGTAAGCTGTCTTATCTTTTCTTTTCCTATCCTCGTTAGTGCCATTTTCATAATGCCCTCCTACAATACGATTGTTGTATCATCCTGGAATACCCTCTGGTGTTTGTTTATAAACCTCTTTACTCTTACTTCCTTGCCACTCTGCAGGGCTTCCGTAAATTCTTTCTTAAATTGTTCATCTTTCATGGCGAATCGTATTCCATCAGATGCTACACCAATATTCCTGTATTCATCTTTCGGAAAAGCCTTTGTGGAAAAATTGACACCATCTTTGTACTGTTTGAGCATATCTTTATCCACATAATTGTAGGCAAAGTATTTCGGGTATTCTCCGTCAGATAGTTCTTCAAACTCAATCGTTCCGTCCAGACGTTCTTTCACGATAAAACCATCTCCACAGTAATCTACCATGAAATGTGTCTCATTTTCAGTAACCATAAGGATCGTAAAACAAAGGAAATCTCTGATTGAGCCGGAAGTCTGCCCGAATAGACCAAGTATCTCTCCAAAAGTGGCTGCGGCAGTATATACACTACATTCATGTATAATTCTGCTGTCATTTTTCAAAAGATGGCAAAACGCTTTTGCTCCAACTTCCGAATGTTTCCCCTCCGAACAGCCATCGCAAACAACTTTCATCCCATCAAATTCAATTCCGTAGTCCTGGCAATTCGTACCGTAGTCGATATGTTGCTGACCGATTTTATTTATAACCATTGTATTTCCTCCCACAAAAAAGAACGGCAACCCATTTTAGGATCGCCGCTCTACTCTCATTTTTATACGTCAAAAAAATCATCCTGTTTCGATACGGCACTCTTGGAGTTTTCAATCACTGATTTTGATAAGCAGTTGAAAGCTCTTCTGAGTTCTGATGCAGAACTGCTTACATCGAGGATATTCTTGAATCCAAGGTCTTTCGCCTCCTGTGTTGCCTGTCCTCCGAAACTGATAAACGCAGTAACGATTTCTTCCACGTTCAGATACTCTACCGCTTTCTTTGCCTTTGCAAACCCTCCAGGCTGAGAAGAGTTATCCATCCCATCTCCGAAAATTGCAAACACGACCTTTACTCTCATTCCCTCATTTTTGAGGAAGTCTCTGTACTCTTTCAACTTCTCAGTTCCATCAATGATCGTATCGTACATAGCTGTGCATCCATCGGTACTATACGAAGTGTCAAACTCTGTAATGCGCTTATAGCCTCCTACGATTGCACTATCAGAGAAGTCTGCTCTTGCAACCAGAATCTCGTCACATTCCTTGGAATTGATAAGCGCATCTTTGAAATCTGAAAGAGCTTTTACCATATCTCTTTCATACATTCCCATAGAACCTGACTTGTCGATTCCGACAAAAATCAAATTGATGTTCTCACTGTCAATTTCATCAATAGAGGTATTTGCGATCTCAACCTCATCTAATCCGTCAATTACCTGTTCTGTTTCATTCATCCCGGCTACCTCCTACAAAATATCATCTGTACTTTTCACGATGTTTACATGGTACGTTTTCTTAAAATCATCAAAGGTCTGCTCAGTAACATCCTCAAACCCAGGAATGGAGGACATACAATCTTCCAGAATATAGATTTTCTGAGTGATCTCAGGGCGATTAGCGTAATGTTCGAGAATCTGTTTAATGCTTTCCAATACGCAATGGCTCTTTGCCTCTCCTGCGATAATGATTTTGTCGTAATTTTCCAGTTTGTTCAGGAAGTCGATATTGATGTAGTTCTTTGTATCATACTCAGGTTTAATAATTCCGTACATTTCGCTGAGCGGATCCTGTCCTTTTACAAGACGCTGCGTAACAGCTTTCTTCGCAACCGAGTGGAAATAAATCATGTTAGCAAACTGATTTTCAAATGCAGCACCAGACGTACCCTGCAAGCAGTGATAAGACCATACGCATAAGGTTTTCTTTCCGTCTTTTTCCAGATGTTCTACATAGTCACGGCTCTGGCGAGGATAGATAACAGCTCTGTACTTTCCAGAATCAAGATCTGCCAGTGTGATTGGTGTGTAAGGAGCCGGGTTATTGCCATCTTCATCAATCCACCAGCACGGATGAAAAATCTGATGTGGTGTGTGAGTATCAATAGATACTGCGATGTTCGTAATTTTACCCATGTTGTTATAGATAAACTGTGTCATTCTCTCAACATCGCCGTGTGCTCCGGGAACTCCGAGTGCTCCATTATCCATGAAGTCCTGCTGCACATCAATTCCGAGAAACAATACTCTCTCTTTGTTCTGCGCTGCCGGTGTAAGCTGCTCATCGTTTGCCTTTCTCAAAATATCATTGAGAGAAATCGGATTTGTCTGTGAACCAATACTTGCGATGTTCACAATTTCATTGTAGGGTGTTTTCATTGGTGGTTATCTCCTTTTATATTTTATTTGACCGGAGCTATTTGCCCCGGTCAGTATTTACTTTATTCAACTGTGATGCAATCATATCTCTCAGAATTGATTGTGTTCTCCATTGCCTCAACCGGATTGTAACCAAGGTTCTGCAGAATCTGTTTGAACACGGTAACTGACTGTCCGCTTGCAAGCTGCACTCCCTTACGGTCATGGTCTGCATGGAATACATCGTGTCTACTGTTCACATTCCAGAAGATGATGTTCGGGATTACATAGCCGGCCTTGCGGAACTTATTTGCCATCTTGTCATAGAACGACCACTCACGGTTTCCGCAATAGTCAATTTCCATATCAGAGATAACAACGATTGCTTTCGGCATTTCCTCCTGCGGAGTATTATGGCTTTTCGCAATTTCAAGAACTCTCTCAAAAGCAGCTTTAAGGTCTGTGTTGCCATCCCAATTTGCTCTGCTCACGTTGTAAATCTTCTGTTCAAGGGTTTCTCCCCTCAGAATAACCGTCTCCGGTATATCGGAAAATGTCATAAATAGATTGTGGTATGCGCCAACATTCCTCTCTGCAAAATAGATTGCAAGACCGATTGATGTTGCCATAGGTCTGCCTCTCATGGAACCGGACACATCTGCCATAACTAAAGCGTTTGTTCCTTTCTCCACATAATCCGGCAAGGCTTTCCACTGAGCTTCGAGTACCTTATTGCTCTCTCTGCCGTAAAGGATCTTCTCGACAATATCGTAAGGGAACAGTGTTGAGGCATTGATCTTTGCATCTCCCTTTTCTACCTTGCCGATAAATTCATTGAATCGTGCCTCATCATGCTTCATAAATGCCTTGCGGTAAATCATCATTGCACGGCTCGGAACTTCCGGGTATTTAATCTCATCCCACTTTCCGGCAGACATAAGGCTTTCAACAACGCCGATCTGTTTTCTCATGCTACGGACAATTCTCTTGAAATTGTAGACCGGATAGCCAAGTTTCTGTGCGGTCATAACGCCAAGTCTGCGTGTCTCCTTGCTGCTTGCATCCGCAGTCTTAATCCACTTTGCAAGTAAGGAAATTGCCTTGCCGTCATTGAGGTTCTTCAAATCTTCCTCAAACTGTTTCTTCATGGCAGCCCACATATCTTCCTCTAACGGAGTTCCGATCAGAGAATACATATCATCATATCTTCCGAATACTCCAATCAAATCAAGGTTCGGTCTGAGTGCTTCCGGGTGTTTCTCCGCCATGTAACGGATGATTGTTCTGAAAGTCTTTCTTTCTCCAAGACCTCCACGAATATCCCTTGCATAGAACGCAATCTTTGTGGCAAAAAGAGCATCCTGATTGTATGCCTCTGCGAACAGTGTTTCGATTCTGCCCTCACCAGCTTCTCTCAGGGATCCGATTGTGCCGAACAAATCCAGTCTTGCGTCTCCTGTGGTATTCAAAGCCACAGCACCGTTTTCGGTTCTGGTAAATGAACCGTCTTTTCTCATTGCATCTGCGAAGCTCATTGTTTCCTCTCTTTCCAGGACTCTCATTTGTGGAATTGAACCACTTCACATTGTTTTGCAGACATTGTTTTAACCATTGTGATTGCTGTAGGAGTCCCATAATAAAATTGTTTGTAAGATCATTCAGGACGCTATTGGTTTTTATGATTAACAGTCATATCCAATAATTTGCTGTGAGCGTCCCATATAAAGTTTTATGCCTATCTGGCTAACTTTTTAAGTTCATACCGTCTGTTATGTATCGCACCAACAGAACGACCTATTTTCTCGGACAGTTCAGAATCGGTAATCTCATGTTTGATTACCAGTGCATCTTCCTCCGCAGTCCACGGATGAGACGGATATAGAAATGACGTTTTGCTGTAATATCGCCTATGCTGTCTCTGACACGCCTTATGATACTTTTCCATATCCCTATAATCTTCTTTTCGGTTCATAGGCAACCTCATTTCTTTACATGACGCTGTTTCAAACGGGAAAATATTGTCAATGGAATTTTCTGTTTTGAAAGATTGCTGTAAGCGTCACTTAATTGCCCCGACAGGACTTGAACCCGTATGCTCGATTGCTGTGCGGAACACAAGCGTTATCGCAGTCATGTTCCCTCCGGTTTACCATAACCGGCAATCGGGGCAGAGACGAGGGACGGAATCGAACCGCCGACACATGCCTTGGATTGGAATGAGATTGCTGCTGAGATCACTAACATGATCTGCGTATTCATATCATTGCTCTACCATCTGAGCTACCTCGCCATGTGGCACGTCTTATTGATTTGTAAGGACGTTTGTGCCATCGCCTTGATTGGAGAGAGTTGGATTTGAACCAACAATGAAGCAGGCCCCAAGCTGTAAGATTTGCTGTCAGCATCACAAACATGATGTATTGTACATAACTGCCGCGTCTACCGTTCCGCCATCTCTCCATATTCAGTTTTAATACGGAAATCCGTATCAGTTGCGTGGGAGGGAATCGAACCCCCATCTCTTCGTTACCATCGAAAAAAGAATTATTGCTGTCCGTGTCACATGGAGCATGACAACCGCTCATAATGTTCTCTCCATTGAACTACCACGCAAGATTGCGGAGACAGGATTTGAACCTGTGACCTCCGGGGCATGAACCCGACAAGCTACCACTGCTCCACTCCGCCATAATGGTTCTTCGCCCCACAAGAACCTCTGAGTTTTCTGCTATGTCGAATTTCTCGCATAATCACTCTTAACCGTCACACAGCCGACATCCTGAACGGTGGACTTGATTAAATAATTCCGTACACTCACTATGGTTTGCTGTGATACACCCTAACCACCGGGTATGCCAATAGGAACTATCTTTCGGGAAATCTCTCTAACCCCAACTGGTTTAGCGTCCGAAGTCAGGACGGCTTTGGAGTAATGGGATTTGCACCCACTATGGAACTATGCTACTGTTAGCCACACCTTTCGCTGTTGGTACTCGGTACAATAGTTATGATTTTCAGTAGTTTCTTGGGGCGGTAGGATTACGGCTGTTTCTGTGGCTTGTCCTCGCACCTACCTTTCGCCTACCCCATTCCTTTACTATGATTATCCGTCTACCTATTCCGGCAACTCCAAATTCTGAGACCTCCTCCACCGGTGGAATACGGTCTCATAGCGGTGCATATAGGAATCGAACCTATACGGCATTTCTGCCGGATGGCTTAGCAAGCCACTCCGCTACCATTACGGCAATGCACCATAACGACTCTATTGGGAATCGAACCCAAATTTTCCGATAGACAGTCGGGCGTAATAACCTTTATACCATAGAGCCAAAACCACAAAGTAAAATGCGACCTCACACTGCGGAATCGAACCGTTCCTTTCTCTATTGGTTTTTGGATAGAGAATGTGCAACCCATACACCTACGAATCGAACGTATCCTTTACTTTGCCACGCCGTGTTAGGGATTTGAACCCCAGAGACTTTTACATCCAGACGGTTTTCAAGACCGCACCCTCGACCAACCGGACACACGGCAGAGTAGTTTTCCCTTGGTAACGTACAAGTCGGAGATCCTCTTCCGCCGGTCGTAAACGCCCTTTCGTAACCTTTTTATGGAGTGCTTTGAAAGAGTAAGTCAAGTGTCTCCAACTGGCAAGGTGGGGATCGAACCCACGACATTCTGATTAACAGTCAGACGCTCTACCACTGAGCTACAAGCCATTATTGGAGTAACAGGACTCGAACCTGCGCTAACCAACATCCGTAGTGTTGTGCTCTATCCATCTGAGCTATACTCCAATGCAGTCCGGCGGCAGCTTGGATGGTTGCCACTACCGAACCGATGCAACGTGTAAGACAGTTGCCAACAAAGGTATTTCATTTTTTAATGTGGTTCTCGGACCTTGCCCCCCTCCACATGGTTCTCATAATCCACCGACTACATACTCAAAGAACCTTTGACGAGTCCAACTCTTTATCGCCTTACCTCGGATGTACGTTGTTATCGCAGTTCTCCGCCTCTACTACATTCCTCTGCGCCTGACTAAGCATGACGGCTCGATTGGTTACGGCTCACGCACATCTGCAATCAGGTCTTTATCGGAAGTTTCCACCGCCGCTTAAATCGCTGTAACGCTCATGCACTCTAAGCAGTAAATTTTCCGCACCGGAGTTTTTCTTGAAAACTCTTGGTAATGTAAAAGCACTTGGTGATCACCGGAACCTCGCCACCGCCAATTTTCTTTCCTGTTAAAGCCGGACTAAGAAAATCAGTTAAGAAATCCGCTCGTCCTACGGTGGGGAGTTGAACCCCACTTTCCCCGGCATGGTATCCGTGGCATTTCCAGTTATGCTATCGTAGGCACCGTTGCAACAGTGGTCTTTAGCGTGACTTACGCAAGCTCTCCAATTTTAAGTCCTGTCGGCTTTCCCTGACTGCTCAAATAAGCCTCGTCAATGAGCTTTGCAATCTCCCTATTTTCCGATTGCTTCCCACGGCTTTCGCCAAAACTAATTATCAGTGAATACTAAACCAACTGTAAACAGTCAGCGTAATTCAACCGAAGTGTTCGGTATGGGATTTGAACCCATGTTTCCACCGTGAAAGGGTAGTGTCTTGACCGCTTGACTAACCGAACCGGTGCGGTTGTTGCTTTTTGTCTGGAAGATAGGATCCATTCAACCGCCAAAATCATAACCAGGTTCTTGCTGTTCTCCGCAAAGAAAGTCTGTCCGCGTCCAAAACATTCAATGTGGATAGGTTGCAATCTACCTAAATGGGCGAAAGAGGAATTGAACCTCCAATGTTTACCACGAGGGAACGGATTTACAGTCCGCCGCAACACCACCAATCGTTGCCGTTCGCCCGGAATTTTCTTTGTATCGCCAAGAACATTAGGAAAGAAGCGGTGGGAGCCTTAATCGCAAGAGCTACGCCCACAGGTGGAATCGAACCACCACACTACACCAAGTTCGCTCCGATCATTTAGCGATTCACTTCATCTTTCAGAGCCTTGCCTGCTTTGAACTTAGGTGCCTTGCAAGCCGGAATGGTAATCTCTTTTCCGTTCTGAGGATTCTTTCCGATTCTGGCAGCACGCTCAGTTACTTCAAACGTACCGAATCCAACCAACTGTACTTTTCCACCCTTGCCGAGTTCTCCGCCGACAACTTCCACAAATGCGTTGAGTGCCTTTTCAGCATCACTCTTAGAAAGTCCGGCTTCATCAGCCATAGCCTGTACTAATTCAGCTTTGTTCATTACTTCTTGCCTCCTTTCTTGTGGTCTGCATATATGGAATATGCGATTGCAATTATTACTTCTGTGATTATCGTTGCGGCAACACCGCACCAAAATTCAGGAATATACATCTTTTTGCATCCTCTCTTGTCTGCTACCTCTGGTAGCCGTCACGGTTATGCGGTAGTCATACCGTTTCTGCACTGCACCGCCGCACTCAGCCGCCTTACTTCCTCCGGTGTATCTCGGCGTAGCTTCACTGCCATGGCTATATTTATAGTTTCGTGCCGGATTGCCATGCGTGGACCATCAGGGACTTGAACCCCAGACCGTCCGGTTATGAGCCGGATGCTCTAACCAACTGAGCTAATGGTCCATACCTCACACTTGGGGATTCCATGTGAGGCTTCGGAGGATCTACATAAGTTGGAATCCTCTGATATGGAATTACTGTCGGGGAACAATAATTCTAAGTGGGAAGTGTTGGTGTCGAACCAACTCCTATGGATTTTCAGTCCATCGCTTCTACCGAGTTAGCTTACTTCCCATATTACGGCACTGTTGCTGTGCCGCAATGGTTAGGAGAAACTTTAATGCCAAATACCTTGTGTTCACTCCGCTTAACTTATGTCCGTGTCACTTGGTATGGTCGTAGTATAGCCTACTGAACATTGTTTGTCAAGTGGAATAAACAATTTTTTCAAAAAATTTTAATTTCTAGTGTTTATTCGACTTTACAACCATTCTCCTGTATGTCAGAAAGCAACTTACTTACAGGAATTTTCATAAAATTCGCTATGTCGTATATCTTGTCGATTGGAGGATAACATTTGCATAACTCCCAATCGCTCACGGTATTTTGTGAAACATGAACCCCATCCGCAAGTTCTTTCTGTGTAATCTCTAAATTCTGTCTCTCTCTTTTTAGGTTGGTGGCGAAACTGTATTGTCTCATGCTATCCCTTTCTCTATATTCCGAGTTCGCTTCTCTTCATTACCTGTCCCTCTCCGCCGAGAAGAGCATCTACAAACTGTGCGAACATTGCCAATGCGTCCGGTGCATCATCGTGTTTATTCTTTCCAAGCTGTGTGTAACTGCAAAGGAATGACATCATCACACCGTAATCACTCTTAGGTTCATATTCTGTAATATCCTTGAATATAACGTGTTCCTTAACCCATGAAGAATTGACAATGATCTTGGTCTCTTTGTTCTGGGTCGTGTATTTCTTCGTAATATGGCATCTGCCGCCTTTTTCTCTTACAAGGCGTTCTACCTCATTGGCGGTACGGCTACCCTCTTTGTTGCTCTCAAACTGTGCCTGCTGCACATGATGTTTCACAAGCATATCTGAGTTGAGTTCGTCCAGAGTTCCCGGATCGATATTCTTGAATACCAGATCTTCCAGATAATATCTGTCTCCATACTGATAGAAAACTCCGAGGAAGTTGTAGTCTGTACCGGTGTCCTTAGTATCGCAGATTGCCAATATGGAATCCGGTTCTCTGTCCGGCAGTCCTCCGAGGTATCTCTGTAATTCTGTCGGATGATACAGAATACCCTCTCTCTCGATAGGATCACTCTTATACAGGCAACGGTATGAAACATCATCCATAGACATCTCCATGTCATGGAAGTATTTCTCGTCAAATCCGACATCGTAATCATAGTCGAAGTTGCTTTTTCCGGTCTTAGGGTCAATATCCGGCACGGCAATGAACTCTGCCCTTGGATTGCCCTCATACATCCTTTCAAGCCGTCCTATGACATCGTGGACGCTCCAACGTGTGGCAATGTGGATTTCCTTTGCCTTTTTCTTTTTACGGGATTTAAGGTCTGTCGTATACTCTCCGTACAGCTTATCCAGACGGTCAATCGACAATGCCTCTTCAATACCGGAAACCAAATCGTCCACATACAGAAATCCCTCACATCGGGTAACACCGGTAAGTGATCCTCTGATTGGTCTGCAGGTCAGTGTCTTAAAAGGCTGCCATCTTCCAAGGTTGATTGTTTCCTCTTTTGCATTGTTTCCCTCAAATATCACATCCGGGAACACATCGCTCCAACAATACTCATTACTGGTAATAATATTGAGAACTGCGTCATAGAACATTCTCGTCATAAATCCAGAATGAGAGGACATAAGGTTTGGTGTGTTCGGATAATGCCCCATCACAAACGATATGAAGAACTCTCCCAGAGTGGTCTTGCCGGTTCCGGGTGGCATTGATATTGACAGAATATCCAGCTCATCATCAATGAGCCGTTGCATCTTCTGTACAAGCCAGTAAATCTTATTTCTTCTCGGCTGATAGTATCTGTCCTCCGGGTCTCTGTCTTTCTCCACATACAGCAAGTAAGAATCGAAGTCCTTATGTTTCTGTGCCAAGAATAACAAAGCCTGATTATAGAGGTTGTAATACTTTATATCTCCTGTGGAACAAAGCCTCAGTGCAAGGAATCGAACCTTATTCGCCAATTTCTTTGACAGTTCTTTATCTTCACTGAGGACTTCGTTCGCCATACCGAGCAATGACAGGAGATTGTCGTAATCACTCAGATCGCTTTTCAAAAGCCGTATGATTATATCTCTGTTCGACAGTTGAGCCATGAAAATTCATCCTTTCTCACGGCTCTACACGGCTCTGTATTTTTACATCGGTCTTATTACATCAACTCTTGCCCTGACAACAATTCCGCAGTTATTAGAATCTGGTTCTGTGTCGAATACGAGTATTCCGTCTTGTGCAAGTTTCATACCCATTTCTTGTGCCATTTCCCTATGTACAAAACCTGCTATATCCTCTCGACCCGCTTGGAATATATTAAGGTGTTTGCATACCTGATACGTCTCTATCGGTCTGAAAGTGTAGGTGTTTTGAAATTCAACGGACGGTTCCGGCATTGGCATTGGTTGATCTTGTAACTTCCTCTGTGGTCTTTTCCGCCAATGTGGTTTATTGTTTCTCTTTCTCTGTCTCATCATTGGTTTTACCATCTTTCTTCTGTTGCCTATCTCTCACGCTCTTACTGCAAACACTCAGGATAACCATATTCAGATGATCGTTCTGCTTTCTGAGCTGTGTGTTCTGTTCTAAGAGCAGTTCATTCATCTGCGTGATTTCCTTTTTTACATCGTTGTTGGACTTTGCATCTTTCCAACTCACAAAGATATAAATTCCCAGTACCACAAACCATATAAGTGCAAAAATCAAATCTTTCATCTCTATTCCTCCGGCATATAATATAATCCATTGTCATAAAACTTCACGTCCGGCTCTCTGTCCGCACTTTTCAGCAGAATCACATTTCCGTTTGCAAAGTTTTTCATTGCATCCGGCGGTAATTCTGCATTTTTTAACATCATATATGGGGAGAATAAGATTTGCAGCATTTCATTGTAAACCTGAGTTGTTCTTTCTTCCGTCTTATACTTCCCAATCACTGTGTTGTCCGCAAATATTCGTTCCTGACTTACGAATATTTCTTTTACGTTATTCAAATTGATTGTAGCGTCTCTATCCTGATTTACTATGAACATCACTCGTCCTCCAACCACTTGTTATCCAAATAGCAGAATCCATACACCGCAGCTCCTATAACGACAATCCATAACATCCAGAATCCGGCCAACATCGCCGTACTGCTGCTTACCATGTAATCCACAGCACTATCTAACGTATCAGTCTGAATGAACGGTGTTCCATCCTCTATTGTATTATCTTTGAGATTGGCATAGATAACTCCACTGTATTCTGTGTTGATAACATAGTACAAATACCTCACATGGGACGATTGCTTGATCGTATCATACAGGTAAGACCCCGGCATCTGGATTTTTCCATACGGAAACTCCACACCAAGGAATGATACTGTTTGACTATGGTTTTCCCAACTATCGTAGTAATCCCACGAATAATATACCTCCGTGGTGTAATAAGTCTGAGATTTTCCATTTACCGTCCGTGTATGTGCCACCTGTCTCGTGTGACGGTTATAGTGTTGTTCCTCAACCTTTATGTAGGCAGCTGGTACTCCACCTATGCCCGGATCTGTAACAGGATCTACTGCCACCAGATTTCCTTTCACAAACGCATTTCCTACATCAGTTCGCATACCGTACCGAAACAGCTCCGCATTTCCATCAATCTGCATAGCTTGATAGTATTCCTGATTCTGTTCGTCATTGTGTGAAGCTATCTTTTCGCTGATGAAAAATCCACCCGTGAGCATGACAAGGATAATGACGACGCTAAACATGAGTTCTCGCACCGTCAAATCCCAACCACTGCCGGAGTAGATTATCGTACTCCATTTTCTCATAGGCTTATTCTCCAAACAGATTGCTTACCGGCTGCCTGTCCTCTGTGCTGTATTCCAAATATGAATAATTGATAACCTCATATCCCATCATTCCTAAGATCTGCTTATGAGGAAACTTACGCACATATTTCTTGTATGCCCGGACTTCATTGTTGTAAGACTGTCTGTACTGTGCAATCAGGTTTTCAGTCGTAGACAATTCATTCATAAGCTCTTTGTAATTTTCATTCGATTTCAGTTCCGGGTACTGCTCCGCAACCGCAGCAATGGAAGTTGTGACATTCTCAATATCCACACCGCCATTATTCCTTGCGTCAACAACTGCCAGAAGTGTATCTGCCTCATGCTTATCGTATTCCTTTACACAGTCTGCCAGATTGTAAATGAGATCGGTTCTGCGTTTCTCCTGTGTCTGCACATCAGAATCCGCCGTAAGAACCTGTTCCTCTAACGAGATGGCTCTGTTGTTCGTGGTTACGAAAATTCCTGCAATCAGTAATACAAATGCGGCTACAATGCCGACAATAATCCATGTTCCTTTATTTTTCATTGTTCTTGCCCTCCATCTTTAGCATAAATTTATTTTCTGCCAGAACCATTCCTCCAGGAGTTTCCGTAAAAATTGGTTCTGTTCCGTTGTAAATCTGAAATTCAATATCGTTCCGGCAAACGGCATCTCCGCCCTCTACCGGAATTGCTGCCAGAACTTCTCTCGTCCCGGTCTTATAAACTACCACCGTTGTCATAACGTACCTCACATGAAATAGTTGTAGTCCACACCGTATTTTGCCATGATGAGACTCTTTGCCATTTCTTCCAACTTCTGGTGTTCGGTTGCATCCAAATACACACCCTCATAGGTTCTACCCTGACATCCCATCCAATCATACTTGCAATGCAGGAGTTCATGCACCAGATCCTTTTCCATGCAATGTTTGAACAGTGTATTGTTCTCTTTGTAAGATTCATCGCTAAGCAACTGGATATTCGCTTGACTGGATTCAAAAATGAATGTGTTATATCCGGCAGCGTCAATTACCTCTTCTCCGTCAGGGTTCATGATCTTATCTTTAACGTGTGCCAGTATCAGCCACCCATCAAGGAATAGTCTGTGCTGCCACTCTCTTAGGCACTCTTCTAACTGTTCCTGACTTTTGAATACATCTATCGGTTTCCCTTTCCTCTCTCTTTTTTCAAGGGTCCCGCAAGTGTTGTTCTCAAAAGCCGTACCGTCCGCAACAGAAAAACACCATTTATCTCCATATCTGCGGCCACACACATAGTCCCCGATCTTTACCGGTATTTCGCATCCGCGTTGATTTCCTATGTTGGTAATCAGCACCAGTCCACCTTTTACGGTGCTATGATCTATGAAAAAGTTTTCTCCGCTAGCGGTCATGTAATCGTCAATTTTCTTGCCACAAGTAAGCAGATCGAACATTTCACGCTGATTTTCCCCTGTCCACATCATGGTTTTTACTTCATCCGGGGACTGCGGTTTCAAGTTCAAATTATCCATCATTCTCTCTCCTTTGCTTTCTTTGCGGACTTCACTTTGATTTTCTTGCTGCCGCCAAACTGAGAATACACCAGAGCAGACGCATGAACGCTGTCCGTGCTAAGTACCTCAACGGTTCTCCTGATGGGTTTCCTTTCCAAGGTCTCAAATGTTACTCTGTACCATCTCTGATTTTTCACGCAATGCCTCCTTTGCCCTCTCATAGATAACTGCACATTTCTTGGCATCCTTGCACCGGATCGTTGTCAGAACTCTCGGTACTTTATCATCTACGCAAGAGGCATCTATTTTCTCAACGTCCGGTTCAAAGTCTCCGCAGAAAGCGCAGTAGTCAGCTACTCTTACCTCAATTCCGTTATCTTTCATGCGTACACCGCCTTTAACAGATTGATCTTGTCAATCAGAACATCAATGGTTGTATTGAGCTGATTGATTTTGATACACTGGTCCTGGTATCTGCTGTAAAAACTGTCACTTTCCGCCGCATGAGATTTCAGTTCTTTTATCTTCGCCTCCATGCTCGCCATCTGTTCTTTCAAGGCGGTGTTATCGTTTCTCTCTCCGTCCAACTGTTTTGTCAGAGAGAGGATTTTATCGTTTGCCTCATTCAATTCCTCATGCAGTCTGTTAATGGTTTCTTTGCACGTTTGGGTATTATTTTCATTTTCCATAGGTTTCTCATCCTCCGTCTCAGGCACATTGAGTAATGTCCTGATTGCTTTCTTCGAGATGTGATATGCCATGGCAAGAGTGGCTACATCATCTCCATTGGCATATCTATCCTCAATCTCTTTCCGTTTTACGGATATATCAACGCCGTTGGTGTTGAATGTCCGTGTGTAGCCACCCTCTGTAAGAATATCAATGATCTCTTCTTTACTGCAGGCATTAAGTTCTGCCAGAATGGGGATCTGCTTTTTGTGATTCTTCGCAGTCCTGTAATCGCATAAAATCTGTCCCTTATCCATTCGTGGCCTCCTTAATTACCCCCCCACATAGAAATCGTCATAGATTGCCTTGATAACCTCCGCATCGTAGAGTGCATTGTGTTTCTGACCTTTCGGCAAAGCAATTCCTCTGTCTGCAAGTAACTGTTCTCTCGAAATGTCAAAAGCTGCTTTTTCTGAAATATCAAGTATCATTGCAATGTCCTGATTGATGTCGTGGCAAGCCGGTGTAATAAACTTAGGCAACATCTTAGCGTTACCTACCAATAAGTCAATCAGCAACACCATATCGTAATGTGAGACATCTGAAACGAATACCGCAGTATAATCGCTGTCAAAATTAGCATCCATTTCAAGCCATTCCATAAGTTCACGGCGAACATCTTCCTTACTGCCGATTACAGTCGTTGTTTTATTGTCGGCTGCCATACTTTCTTCTAACTCCGCATTGCCACTCAAAACCAAATGATCGAGAACATTCTTCTCAATCCATTCATCACACATACCCTCATCATAGTCCGTCAACTCTGCATAGAACCTATCTCCTGTGTCTGAGACAATTCCTATGCTGATAAGAGTTGTGTCCTTACGCAGACCAGTAAACTCTGTGTCAAAAAAATAGGTTCTCATGTGGTTTCCTCCGTTTCTTCCGGTGCGGCTGCAAAATTCACTCTTAGATTTGATGTGAACAACGACTGATAGACCATTGCATAACTGTAAATCTCTCTATCCAATATCTCATCCTTTATTGCATCCGTGACCGAACTCTGCATGATCGCCGTAGGAATCTTTGATTTTTCATTCTCATAGGCTTTAATCAACACATCTCCGTCATAGCCTTTTGCCAATTCTCTTAATGTCATATCTACTTCTCCACTTTCTGTTCCTTTTTGGCTTTCTTGGCAGCCTTTTCTTCCTCTGCCATCTCAGGAATGAATTTACGGAAGATGTTGTTGTAATTTCCGTTGTTACCGGCCCACTTCTTAACAATAGCCATAGCCAGTCCTGCCTCTTTGGAGTAGGTATCGCACTTTCTAGGTTTGCGAATGATTACTTCCTTGCCATCCACAATCTTCTTTTTGGTTTCCACATTATCCATGCAGTTTACGACCGTCTTTGTGCCGTCAGACCAGAACACGATTGTTGCCGGATTCTGGAATATTACGTTTTCAATTCCGTATGCAGCAATAGGTTTATCCTCGATCATTGCCTCAACGCACAGATTGTTATAGCGGTAAGGACTGCCACAAATATGAGCAACCTTTCCTGCGTAAGTGCTACCATCTTCACACTCGATTGTTACTTTCTTAAATTTCTTATCAGCTAAACTTCTATCCATATTGTCCTCCTTTAATCCTAAATCCTTAAAAATGTCTCCAAACATTACTTCTCCCGGAATACCGCAGCTTGCACGTACCTGCTTCTGGAGCAATCCAATCTGTGCATCATATACTTTATCCATGGTTTTTCCTATCACATCGACTACGCTTGCCGCTTCCAAATCATCCGGATTAACTCTCGGTGCTTCCATCCGCTCATATTCCATCAATCTTGTAAGAAGTGGCGGCGGTTCTACACCGATCATTCGTATTCTGTTTCGCCGCTCATTTGACGAAACAGCCGTAGCCGTATAGTTTTTCTCGTCCGGGTATAGTCCTTTCGACAGTATCGGTGGTGTTTTCAGCCACGCACTGATTGGAAAATCGTCAAAATCCGGCATCGGTGGTACTAATTTTGGCACTTCCGGCGGTCTCCAGTAGCTCTTTCCTTTCTCATCCATGTGTTTATCCTCCTATTTACTTTTATGATTAAAGGTTTTCCCTCTAATTCCGTTGAAATTGTTCTCTATCTTGGTTTTCACGCAGTCGTTTTTCAGATTGCACTTACCGCACTTATCAAGATTTCTGTACGGTTCTATGCCGAAACACGGTCTGAATATCTTATTTATGGCAGACTGCTTCATTTTCACTTCAAAAGGTACTTCAAATCCCTCTTTCAGATGAGCAATATCCGGCATATCATACTCTTCATCCAGTGTAGGCTCGGATATTTCCTTAATTTCCGCAAGCGGTATGGGATCTCCGAGCCGTTCATCCATGATAAAGAGCTGTGGTTTGGTCTCATTTTCCATCCATATTCCCCCTACGCCTCTATCAGTGTGAATACACGTTTATACACATCCTTATCAGGCAAACACCGCAATTTATTCAGTGTTGTGTTTCCAAGATAAACATTATATGTGCAATCCCCTATGGTTAATGTTCCTATGCTGCCCGGATCTTTCATTTCCACCTGTACGCTATTGCTTTTATTCAGCATCGCCCGTATGGTCTTGCACACTTCCTCATTTTCTTTTTCTGATGCAAGGCAATCAAAACACGGATTTTTATTCTTTAATGATCTCATAATATTCGCCCTCGCACTCTTTCGGAGCCATAGTTCCCCATCCGTCAGCCTTTCTCAGCTCATAATGGGTTCCTCTGTCGATGGCAAAGAGTTCTTCGCCCTTATCAATATTCATTTCCATATTCTTCTCAATGTCATTTACGACAATATTCTGTAAGAAACGTGCTATCATGCCTCTTTCTCCTTTATCACTTCGGCAAATGCCGGATTCTCATGTAGCTTTTCAGTAGGCCATCCAATGTGATGATACAGTTTTTCCATAAATTCAAGGCACTCCGCCTTATCATAAGCTAGTAGGAAACACAGTAATTGTTCTCTGTTATACAGCACTGACGGTCCGGCTCCCATTTTGATGTAATCGTAATCTGGGTAACGTACCTGAAACTCATTCGTTGTTGCTGCCAGTATCTCAAATTTCACTGCTGATCCGCGCGGTTCCCTTATGCAATGTCTGAATGGTATCATTCTCTATCCCTCACTCTTTTCTCCCATCTCTCATGTTTTCGTGCCATTTGTTCCTCATCAACCATAAGTGAAAGTTCTCCGGCACACTGCACAACATCTGTGTATTCTTCTCTGATATTGGCAATGGCTTCTTTCTCAGTAACCGGTGTAGGATTCTCTTTACGGATGATCCTTGCCATTTTGAGTGCCGCCTTTGCCGGTTCAGTACATTCCTCGGCAAGCTGTTCCAACATTGCAGCTTCGCCAATTTCTTCAATAATTTTCATTATCTCTCCCTCTTTGTGATAATTTTCAGTCTATCCAGTGGGTATGTCTCCACTTTGCCATCCTCCAGAACAACAACCGCTTTCGTTCCAAACAGACTTGTGACTGTATCTATCCATGTTCCTTTTCTGTTCTTGCAGTGAGCGCAATCTGGTATCTCATTGCACATATCAGCAATATCATTACAGAATTTGCACTCTGAGTAGCTTCTTGTGATTTCTACCGGTCTATCCATTACGCACATCCTCCGATACGTCAAAATTCTCTAAATGCTCATATTCGACAGTTTCTTGTCTGATTTCAATTTGATTTTCGCTATGCGTTTCTGTTCCCTATCCATCTTTTTGATGCACTTATCCAACTGCCTTGCGTATGGACTGCTATTCGGGTCTGAGCACTCCATGATAAAAGCCTCTCTGTGTGGAGACTGATAAGGGCTTTTGTATCTGTATTTTTCATATTCTCTTCTCTCTGCCACTATCAGAATCGCAATTTTCAATACAAACCACGCTGTATTGAGCAAAACTAACCCTACGATAACCGCAACAACCGTCTTTACCATCTCTCTACCTCCGCATTTCACACTAAAAATTTCTCAATTCTTATCTCTCCGCATTTCTTACACCTACATCTGCATACCTCGTACTTAAAACCGCTGTAATCACGTGCCGTCCAGAGGACTTCCAACACTTCCCACTTATGCTTGTGCGGAAGAAAACACGATACCAAAATCTTGTCAAATAACCTTTTGTACCACGGTTCCTTTTTGATTTGCATTTCAAGCCCCCCCCCTACACAATTTTTACTCCGCCGGATAACGGACTGCATCTATGGCATCTCTCAGTTCCCCATCCCGGACAACCATTGCATACCATAAGTGACGGCATCATAGACGCATTTCCTCCAAACAGAGATACAGGTTTATCTTCCCAGTACCAAGACCTCTTTTTATTTTCCGGGGAATTTTTGGAATTGCTGTTTTCATTGCTCATCCGGTTTTACCTCCTATGAGGCGTAAGCCTCCGCCGATTTTTAATTTTTGCCACTTATCTTCTCTACGAGTAACCGTGACGGCATCCGCATTAAGAGTTCATTGCACATCTCATGGGTTTTGGCATTTTCATCCGCAAGCAAATTTACCATGAGGTACAACCCCTCTTTCTCTTCCAGCTCGCCACGCTGTATCATCTGTGTTACCATAAATACTACTGCGTTGGTTTCGATGTGTTTCCGGGAAATCCCCTTTACATACTCTCTGGTTACATCGGTCGGTTGAACTTCCGAAGTGTGTCCTCTTTCCATTTGTCCCATGCCGTCTGCCATATTTCTCTGCATTTCTCTGTATCTTTCTTCTCTCTTCGTTCCATTGTCTCTATGTTCTTTTCCATGTTTCTCTCTTTCCATGCCGGTAGGCATCCGCCATTTTTGGATTTTGTGGTTTTGTAAAGTTCTCACTTTCCTTTTGTTATTCGGATGCCGTGTTTATACTTACATTGTAAATTGGGTGGTTTACGTTTTTGGGGTCTTTTGCCATTTTACGATTGGGGTGGTTTGCGGCTTTTTAATTTTTCGGGAACTCAGAGGGGTGAGTTGCCCCTGATCCGCTCCGCTCTACACCCCCGCCCCAGGGTACAAGCTGCCGGACCTGTCCCCGGATCTCCATACCAGAACCGCCGGAAACGTGCCGGAGTTCGTAAAAGTAAAAGAAAACGAACCGCAAAACGCCCATTTTTAAAGGTTTTCGAGATCGTCCGGGAGTTCTGCCGGGTCTGTGCCTCCTGTTTCTACTGGTAAACGTTGCACAATGTCCGCCGCGGTTGGTAACTCCTGCGCCTGTTTGCCTACGTTTAAATCTATCTTTTGTGCGGCCTGCGTGTAACCGTGGTTATTATTAAAATCAGTAGCGAACACGATCGGCGGGATCTCTCCATTAAAAGCGAGCTGTTTCTTGTATGCTGCGATGGTATTCTTAAATATTTTTATTGTGTCAGAATACGCACCAGGGCGGGCAGTTTCCCAATTATTCAAAGTTTCCCTAGAAATCCCGGCAAAAGCACAAAAGCCCTCTATATCAGGCACTAAACGCACACCGTCAAGCGCTCTATCCTTAATATAATTTATATATCGCTCTGCGACTTCCCGGAACTCTTCCACCGTTTCCAACTTCCTAGGCCGTCCCCCTTTCCCCCTCTCCGCATCCGCTACAGATCTTTTAAAGCCGTCTAGCATCATATCGCATAGGGCTACAGCTTGCGCCGTCTCTATTTCTTCATAGTCTCGCCCCGGTTTAAATCGTTTATAGCTTTGTTTTCTGACTCCGTTTTCGTCCCTTGTTGCCGTTTCTTTCTTCTCTCCTGCCATCTCTCCGCCTCCTGTCTTTCTGTACCCTCCGTGGTGGTCCTATCTGTCACACGGGCAAAATAAAAAGAGCACCGGGAAAAGCTGCTTTCTGCTTCTCTCTGTGCCCTACATTCTACTTTTTCGGCTAACTCTATTTATTTATATGTGGATCTGCTCCGCCCTCCGGCGGTTCTATTATTTCTATCTCTATACCGCAACCAATGGCGGCGGCGTATTTCTCCATATCGTCAAGCGTGAATCTATCCGCGTTTAGTCTCTGATTTACATTCTGCCGGGACACTCCCAAGCGATCCGCCAGATCTTGCACCGATACCCCGCGCCGCTTCATTATAACGCGCATTTTCTCGCCAAAACTCAACCGCACCGGCTCCGCCCTCCTTTCTCTCTGTACCCCTTTAATATATAGGAATATGCGCCCCGTGTCAAGTCCGCTGTTTACATGGTAAAGACTGCGCTGGGGTTTTTCTGCACTTTGTAAAGTGTACAATTTACACAATAAACCGCCGTTGTTTTGTTTAGTCGGCTATACACTTTTCACAAACTCAAAAAAATGTAAAGTTTTAGCTTGACTTTGTAAAGCGTATTGTTTACAATACAGACATAAATAACGAACTGCAACGGAACAAAACGAACCGCCGGACGTTCACCAAAACAAACAAGCAAGGCAGACGGGGCGCACGGTGTACCCCAAAAGATCAACGGTTTTCAGACCGGACCAAGGGCAGCCGCCCGGACCAAGGCAACGGAAAGCCGGCACTTATTAAGATGAGACCGAACACACGCAACCGCCGCCGAACTTGAAACCGCACGAGACCGGGAAAGCGGTATAAAATCGGCCCGGCATTGAGTGAAAGCAGTTACCACTTATACAATGATTAACGCCCCCAACGCTCCCAGGGGAAAGCGGGAACCGTGCCGGAACTATTGAGCCGGTGCGATGGCTGGAACGAGTTGACCATATACACGCAGCATAAAAGGGAATGGCCCGGGCGAACCCCCGAAAAGCCGCCGTCTGCAAGTCTGACGCAAACGACTATTGAACCAATTAAAAAAGGCGGATCCGCAACACCTACCAAGCGAACACGGACCGCCGCCACCCCTCCGGGGCTTGTCTCCTATTATAACAGGCTTTCCCGGATGGAACAACAGAAAAGAGAGGGAAAGACCATGACAGCAGAAAAGATTATTGATTCTTTAAAATTCACATTTGAAGAGGCAGACGAACAAAAGGACCTTTTTACACCGTCCCACGTTCTCTATAAGTGCCGCATTATCAACCCGGCAAATAACCGCCGTTATACTTTTGATTATCAGTGCAACCAATCCGCAACCCATGAGCCGGAGAAAAAAGATTGTTTATATTGTATCTTGTCTGATGCTTCTTGTGTTGAGAGCTGCACAGATGAAGCGGACTTTTTAACAGAGTTTGGATATATTGACGGCGGAGCGGATCAGATTAGAAAAGGCTTAAAGGCTTTTAAGGCTTGCAAACGCACCGCGGCGGCTATTGATCGCATTTTCACAGAGGACGAAAAAACCGCCCTTAATGAGTATTACGAAAATTACTAATTGACAGAAACGAGGCGCGCGCCCTCCGGGGCGCTCCCTCTCAAAATATAGGAGGCTTATATATATGATTACATTATCAGAGGCGAAAGCCATTTATAAAACGGGCGGCGGTCATTTCTTCGACCGTGAAACGTTCAAATATTGGGGATCTCGTATAGAATCCACGTTATATAAAAATCGTTGTTTTGTTACCAGTGAAAACAATTTTGACGGCAGCCGCAGAGCTTACACCGTGCGCCGGTTCTCTCCTGACTTCCTGCATATTGAAACCGTTGGAGAGTTTCAGCAGTACGCACTTAAAGAAACCGCCAGAGAGGCAGCAAAGGAGGCCTGAACCATGAGAAAAACATATATTAAAAATCTTTTATCTATCAATAAAAAGGCTTTTCAGTTTTTGCATGATGTCGAGGGGTTCGACTTTGAAAAACCTTATTTCATTACAGAACAACCCGGAAAATTTACCGCTAACACGGTTAAAAAGGCAATAGCGGAACACCTGAAGCCGGCAGCGTGTAAAATTTCCGTTTTCGTGGTTCCTACCGCTTCGCGGTGTCTGCGGGATTTATATTTTGCAACGCTTAGATTAGATAAATTTTCGGCTTGTCGCCGTGATGGTGTTAGTTATTGGAATTATAGAACCGCCGCGCCTGGTCTTAATATTGACTATTGTTTCGGTGTTGGAGACTTTGAGAAACTGCGCAAAAGTGAAACCGAAAAAATTTATATTATCGCTCAGAAAAAAGAGTATACAACGATACCACCAAAGAAAAATATTGATTTTTCGGCACGCTACACCCTCAAAGATTCGCGCATAAACGGAGACGGGCGCGGCGGTCAGTATATGGCCCGCTTGGATCTGGTAGCAATGGACGGCAGCCGGGCAGAGTTTAAACATGAACCATATAACACATTTTACGGAAACGAAAAAAGAAGCTCAGAACTTGCGGACTTTATCGACAAAAGCGGTTTTCTTCTCCGCCCTCATCGTCTTGAGCTTATAGAAAAAGCCGAAAGATTGAGAAGCGCAAGAAAACAGGCAGAAGCAGACAGCTCCGACTATACAAACGAGATAGCCGAACTGCAGAAACGCATTGACGCAACTAGAATTTTATTATCTAACGCCGTTTTGAATTGTCAGGACGCAACCGCGGTGCGTGGTGTATCTAACAAGATGAATTATTTTTCTTCTGCTCTTTCTTACTTTGAGACATTCAAAGAAAAAATAAATAATAAGCGTTACGCAAGTATAGAGCGTATCAATTCAGATATTGAGGATATAAAAGACAAGTTGGACCATTGCGCAGAGTAAGACGGACGGCGGCGGATCATCCGCACCGGCTCCGCCGGATATATTGAGAGATCGGAGGCTTTAGGATGGCTTATAAATATCTGAACCGCTCCGCAGTATTGGAACATCTGCAAGAGGGGCAAACGGTAAATATTGATGAGTATATAGAGAAAATGCAGTTTTTCAAGAAATACGGGAGCTGTCAGGGGGTCTATATAACAGACAGCCGCTACATTGAGTATGCAGAAATCGGCTTGCACTATTACAAGTATGATACATTGATAAAATTCTTTGAGGATTTCAAACAGAGAAACCGCACAAAACATATATTGATAACATTCAGCAAAAACCACCGCTTACAATGTGAGCCGGTGCAGGATTAAGGAGGCCTTTATATTATGGGATGGGATTATACACACGCTACACACTACACCAGAACCGGAGCTATTGACCGGAAAGCAGAAATTGACGAGCTTTACACATGGCAGAACGACACCAGAAAAGCCGAGGTTGTGCGCTCCGCAATGGTAGGAAGTACATACTATGCAGCTATTAAAATAACAGAATTGAGCACCGGAGAGACAGAGACAGCCGCCGCCGTTGCATTGACGCACACCAACAGCCGGGATTATTTCAACTTTGGAGTTAAGACGATGGGGGAAAGCTCTGGACCATGCGAAGATCATTGCCCGGCTTCTATTCTCTCTCTTCTCTCCCCTACTGATTCAGAATATGCCAATAACTGGCGTGAGAGATGCAGAAAGAACATTGAAGCAAAGAAAGATCCGCACGCATTGAAAAATTTACCTGTCGGTGCAGTGATCCGCTTTACTCTCCGCACTGGGGAAAACATTGAACTATTGAAACACGCTGCGGCGTATCAGTTCAAACGCCCTTTCTGGTTCTGCCAATCATCCGGCCGTTATATGCCAGTAACCAGGATCCCGGCAAATTATGAAGTAGTCACAGCATAACATATTGAGTTTAGGAGGATAAGAAACCATGAATAATACAGCATTGAGAATTGAGAACGGTATGAGCAGTTTTGAGTTACTGCAGGCCAAGGTGTCAAGCCTTGAAGCAACAGAAAAACGCATGAGCATTGAAGAGGATCGCCGCATGGCTGCCATTGATGCAATGGATCGCACCTATAACAATCCATCCACACCACGCCGCACACGTTTTGAGCTTTCTATTGAGCTTCCTATTCAGCGTGAGGCATTGAAGAATTACCACAATGAGCGCAGCCGTGTATCTGCCGAGCTTCGAGGATTGAGAACGGCTATTGACCTGATTCTAACCGTTTCCAACTACGGCGGAGAGGTTACACCTGGAAACCGCCGATTGATTGAGAGTATTTTAATCTAATCCGTTACATTGTAACGATATGTAACACGTTGTAATATGGAGGTAACGCAAAATGTTAAATATGTCATTTTATAATGGTACATTGAACCGCCCGGAAGCTGCGGACGTTGTAAGAGCTTCTAACAAAACACTTTATCACAGATATGGCTTTGCTTATAGGGGTGCGGAGAAACGCCCCATAAGCAAGGAAAACGCATTGAAAATTATTGAGGACACCGGGAACTATCTGGATGTAACAGAAACCGACAACGAGATCCTTTTGAATACCTATTCAAGTAATGATATGTGGTAGGAGGTATGAACATGGTAGTTATTTCATTGACAGATAGAGAACAGACATTATTGAGCGATAGCGTATTGACAATGATAGAAAACGCAGGTCAGGCGCAACGCCTTGTATGTGACACTGAATCACAGAAAGCTATTGACATACACATCAAAGAATTACAGGCGTTAAACAGAAAGTTGTGTACTACCGGCATCCGGTAAAGAAAGGATTGAGAACTATGAGAAAGAAAAGCGTATTTGTAAACTGTATGGAGACATTAACAGCAAATAGAAAGCATAATGAGGCCCGTGCTCTCCTTAATGCAGGACTGAAAGAGTCCGCACAGAGGCAGACAGCCACCACCGCTCCGGCGTATGTTCTTACAAAGCCGTATGTGTTCCCGGCAGTTGATGGAAATATGACTTATCATACCTCATGGGGATCTCACGGAGTAAAAGAAGAGGCTGAAACCATATTGAGCGTATTGAGTTCTTTCCGCCTCCGCTCCACCCTTGTAAAAATCAATCAGGGGCCACGCCTCACTCAGTATGTTATTGAACCGGCTCCGGGTACTCAGGTACAGTCCGTATTGAGACGTGAAAAGGAATTTCAAGCAGCCTTACATTGCAATGCTTCATTGAGATTTGACAACGGCTATGTGTATATTGAGGTTCCTACCGGTACAGAAACCGTGTTCCTGGGGGATATGCTTATTGATAATGAGTTTCAGTCCTCCGATGGGTTCACAATGGCGATCGGTATGGCGGTTGACGGTTCCAAGCATTACATTGATATTGCCAAGGCGTGCCACATCCTTATTTCTGGTATGACCGGATCCGGTAAATCAATCGTGCTGCACAACCTCATTCTTTCCCTGTTGATGAAGAAAGATCCGGTTCAGATGCACTTATACATCATTGACCCAAAGGCTACCGAGTTTGAGTATTATAAAAACCTCGCAGCTTGCACGGTTGTTTCCGAAGTGAACGGCGCAGTTGATTTATTGAAAAACCTCTGTATTGAGATGGATCACCGTTACTCCGTTCTGGCTGCTGCCGGATGCCGTGACATTGACAGCTACAATCAGAAGTTCGCAGACAGCCAGATGAGAAGAGATATTGTATTCATTGATGAGTTATCAGACCTTATGAGCATGGGCGGTAAATCCGTTGAGGGCTATATCGTCAGAATCGCACAGAAAGCCCGTGCCTGCGGTATTCATCTTGTGATTGCCACACAGTACCCGGTTGCAAAGGTTGTTACCGGATTGATTAAGGCAAATATGCCTACAAAGATCTGTCTCCGTGTCGGTACAGTCACAAACTCTATGGTCGCATTGGATATGGCCGGCGGCGAAAAGCTCATGGGTCATGGCGATATGCTCTTTCTCCCTAACGGTTCTCTTTCCCCGGTAAGGTTGCAAGGTGGGTTTGTATCTGAGACGGCAATCAACAATGTCGTTGCCGGTTTGATGAAAAATCAGTAAGTAGGAGGATGGTTAGAATGGCAGGAAAGACAACAACGGCTTGTACGCATGAACAGTACGAGACTATCATAAAAACTTTATATGAGGGCATTGGAGACTGCATACAGCCTAATCCCCGGATTGCTACGATCCTCGTTATTGAGGCGAATGTAGGATTGCGTATTGGAGACACACTCTCCCTCCGGCGTTCCTCTTTCATCAAGACACCATCCGGCCACGCTTTCAATATCGTTGAGCATAAGACCGGAAAGGTTCGCCGTTTCAAGGTCCAGGAACAGGTCTACAACTTCCTCCTTGAATATGCGGACTCTGAGGGCATTGAGGGCGATGATCTGATATTCCCTATCGGTGTCCGGGCAGTGCAAAAGCATCTGAAAAAGGTTTGCGACTGGCTCGGTCCTGAATATGAGGATATATCCACCCATTCGTTCCGTAAATACTTCGGAACAGAGATTTACTACAAGAATGGAAAGGACATTGAACTGGTCCGCCGCCTGTATCAGCACAGTTCCGCCGCCGTTACGGCTCGTTACTTGGGTGTTACGGACGAAAAGATTGAACAGGCATTAGATTCCCACGTTGATATTATTTACCGCCCCAAATGAGGCGCATATATAGTAATGGTTCCTTATAAGATTTGTCTATTTGAGTGTCGTGTAACAGGTTTCTGGCAGTTTTTAATGTGAAAACTGCTGCCGGTATGAGGGTTGATAACGGCATACACCATCCCTTTGTTGGTTGACAGGTTTTCCGGCTTTAATGCGAAACCGGATAAGGATAGTGGGATCTCCTGACATTCGCGTATCTCCGGCGGAGCGCACGATGCCGCTTGATAAGAACGTGTCCAAATAGACAAATGCTATAAGGAGCCATTGAAGAAATGGAGGTCTTAGGCATGATTGATATTACAAACTGCAATAAAATCATAGTCGATACCATTGGGAAAACAGAGAAGATCATTGAATGGTATCAGCAAAATAAAGATTGGTTGGATGCCGAAGAGTTCCGCATCCCCATCCCCTCCGCATTGGTTGAGCTGCCGGAGGAAGATATTAAATTCTATTATGAGCAGGAGGGTGTATTCGTCAAGCTGCATCTGTATATGGGTGGTGTGTATGTCTGCAATTATCGGTATGATCCGAAAACCCAGGAAATCGAAAACATTGTCTTTCCTGCCGGATTAAGCAAAGAGAAACGAAAGGTTGCCCGGATGGTTCTTGCCGCTGACAGAACGCCACACAAGGAGGCATTGAAGTTCCACTCTCTCATGTGTTTTGCAACTCATTACCGCAACTGCATTGAGACTACGGAGCAGAAAGAGAAGCGCATTTCTCATAAGCATCAAAAAAGGTTGCGCCGTTCAGGCGGTGTTACACCACTGATAACCACATACCACATTGATAGCAGACCTATTCCTGCAGACGGTACAAAAAGGCATTACACAAAACCTACTGAGCAGGTAAGCGTGAGGGGGTTTTACCGAACTACCAAAACCGGTAAACGTGTATGGGTTCGCCCATTCACAAAATACAACGGAAATTCTGGAAATAATAAAACATACAAAGTATAGGAGGATCACTATGAGTAATTTGAAAGTTTATGCAAAAACCATCGAAGATGAGGCTTTAGAACAGATTAACACTCTTCTGTCTCAGGATGCCTTTAAGGACTGTAAGGTTCGTATCATGCCGGATGTTCATGCCGGTAAAGGATGTGTTATCGGTTTTACTGCCGACCTTGGAGATAAAGTAATACCTAACATCGTTGGGGTTGATATTGGATGCGGTATGCTTTGCGTTAGTTTGGGGCATGGGGATTTTAATGCTGTTACATTGAATACTTTAGATCGTGTTATCCGCACCTATGTTCCAAGTGGGAAAAATGTGCATGATGGGCGGCAAATGCGTTTTGAAGAATTGAAAGAGCTTTATTGTTACCGAGAATTAAAAGATACCAAGCGTCTCGAACGCTCTATTGGCACTCTCGGTGGCGGCAACCATTTTATCGAGGTTGATACTACAGATGATGGGTACAAATATCTCGTAATTCATACCGGCAGCCGCAATCTTGGGAAACAGGTGGCAGACTACTATCAGAATCTTGCCTATGAGTTGATGTGTGGCAAGGATGATTTGTATGATCGCCAGGAAAAGCTCATTGCCGACTACAAAGCCGCCGGAAGAAAATCTGAAATTGAATCCGCAATCAAGGAGTTGCGCCGAAACTTCCGTGCTGTCACTCCGAAATTGCCGAAAGACCTCTGTTATTTAGAGGGTAAATACCGTGAACAGTATCTCCATGATATGAGGATATGTCAGAAGTTTGCCTACATGAACCGTGTTATGATTGCTCAGATTATATGCAATCATATGGGATGGGGAGTTGGTGCGGAAATACCGGATTATTTTGAGTGCATCCACAATTATATCGACCACGACTCCAACATCGTCCGTAAAGGTGCTATCTCTGCCAAGTACGGAGAAAAGGTTCTTATCCCTATCAATATGCGTGATGGGTGTATTCTCGGAACTGGCAAGGGAAATGAGGATTGGAACTGTTCTGCGCCGCATGGAGCTGGACGGCTTATGTCACGGATGAAAGCAAAGGAAACTCTAAACATGAGTGATTATTCAAACTCTATGGATGGCATCTACACTACTTCCGTATCAGAGGAAACCATAGATGAGGCACCGATGGCATACAAGCCTATTGATGAGATTGTGGAATGTATTGGAGAAACAGTTGATATTCTTGCGATTCTGAAACCTATATATAATTTCAAGGCAAGCGAATAATGTGGCATTGATAGAGACATTGATGTATAATGGACTAAACTTTTATATAGGGAGGATATGTCTATGAAGATGAGATATTTTGCCATACTGTTACTGTCGGCCGTTCTTTTGACTGGTTGTGGCGGCGGTACATCTACCAAAAATGGCACTACTGCGGTCACGACTACGACAGAAAGTAAAGACAAAACAGACCTTGCAGATTTGATGAGTACGCAGGATTATTCCTGTACTGTGGATGATTCTTTTATGTATTACGTTATGTATGTAACAAACAATTCAGATAAGGTTGTGAGTATTGATCTGAATGTGACCGCATTTGATTCTTCCGGCAGTATGGTTGGTTCTTCCAGCGATGGAACAAAAGCGGTTGTTCCAGGGCAAACAGCCGGTATATGGACCACATTTGATGAATGGGATAAGATTGATAGTTTCGATTACACACTGTCGGTATCAGAGGAAAATGAATACTCTCCTGTCTATTCTGACTTATCCGTTGACTACAATACTACCGACAGCGGCATTGTTGCATCCGTGACAAACAACGGAACTTCCGCCGCAGATTATGTATGTATGGATGTGGTGTACCTTAAAGATGGGAAGATGGTTAATTTTAGCGAATTATCTTTTATGGATGATAACCAGGAATTGCAGCCCGGTACAACTCTTTCTCAGGAGGGCACTTGCTACTCCGATTCTGGTTTTGATGATGTAGTGATTGCCATAAATGGCAGAAAATGATTTAAGGCAGAGGTTTTATTCCTCTGCCTTTTCTATGAGTTCCCATGCCTTTTCATCGCCAAATTCTTTCCTTACGGTTTTCCATAATCTGAGGTACTTCTTGGATTCTCTGTCCCTTTCAGTCCTTGCCTTATCAATCTGACTTCTGAGACGGCTTATATACTGCTCATCCTCCGTCTGTATCAGCTTATCAGAATCCCGATACAACGAACGAATCATGCTCTCTTTGAGCATATCTACCCACAGAGTAGATACCTCTGTACTGCGTCCATTGACTGAACGGCGCATTTTATACTCTCTGCCGGATAAATCCTGTTTCTTTGCTTTCTTAGCGCAGTAATCTCCGATATAGACACCAATCCAGTCCGGTATCTCTTCCTTGACCTGATTGTATAATTCCCTTGTGAGAACATAATAGTTGTAATGGCCTACAAAGGATTTTGCAGCAGCACTATGGAAGTCCGCTTTCGACACCTTAATTTCATAGCACCGGAACACTCCCTTGGTGTCATAGGTCATGTAATCAACTCTTTCTCTTCCGCAAAATCCGATTGTTACCTCATAGCAGCCAAATACACCGGTCTTTCTTGTGGCCAGTCTGATTGCTTTTTCCAGTGCTACAGTTTCAGCGGTTTTCATTTCAGATCCTCGATTGAGAATACAAGACCTACACAATAAATCTCCCCATCTTCCCAAATATCAAATCTCTCACAAGGAATTTCCGTCTCATATGTCCACGTTGCCGGAAGTCCGTCCCTGTTCATGCCATCACACCAGACAGCATCTATCCAGTTTGCACGTTCTTCTCCCTCCTGATCCACACCGTTTCTGTCAAAGTATACTCTTCCTCCATCGAAGCAACCGCCCTCATCATAGATTGCCCCATCAAACTCCATGAGATCATCAGATGCACCGTAAACAATAACCAGACCGCTTTCCTTTGCTTCCTGCTTCACATCGTCAAAACTATCTCCGTATGCTCTCCCATTGAGCTTTTCTGCCAATTCTTTTGCTGTAATCATCGCATATCCTCCTTAATCTGTATATACCACTATTCTCTGTCCCTCCATTCTGTAACCAAAACAGAGGTTTCCACCGTCTGCTATGATTGCACAGTCATGGTCAGACAGATTATTCACGTTTCCGATAATCTCATAATATTTACAGGCATATCCGCTTTCTCCGCTCATAATAACGGTTTTCTTAGAAAGAATCTTATTCCGCTGTTTCTCTGACATACAATCCCATTCATACGGATATACCACAACTGCCTTGTCCTTGATCTTTTCGTACTCCTTGAACCATGTTTTAATCATCGGCTGACTCCTTTCTTGCATATTTGCACCCTGAGAAGTTGGTTCCGACATCAAGAAACATATCCAGAATGATTTTCTCGCTCTCTCCGCAGAAATTTATATGTCCTGTCTTTGTGTGTTTAACTATCAGCTTTTCGCAGTTAAGGCAGCACGCCTTTTCGTTCCGTTCCTCGAACCTCTGCAAAGCCGTCTTATTCATTCTGGTTTCCTGCCTTTCTGAAATGATCCGCAATTTTGCAGATTGTAGCATCTCCGACTCCTTTGATTGAGGAAATCTCTTTGAGAAATTTGTTAATATCCGCTCCGCCGGAGGACTTTTTACCCTGATTAAAACCCTCACTTCTGGCTTTCTCCACTCTGTCCTCAACATAATGTACCAACTGCTCATCTGTCATTTTCCGCATCTTTACGGCTTTTTCGTGAATCTTATCCTCGTCCGCAGTTCTGCGGCAACTTCTTTTCTTTGCCATTGTGATCCTCCTATCTCATGTATGTTTCAACAATGCACGCATCGTCCTCCGGTGTCCTTGGGAACTTAAAAATAAATCCGGCTGACATTACATCATCTTCGCATCTTTTAAGGTTTTCATATTCGCAGTAAACATTCGTTGGCCGATTCTTCTCTCCGTCCCATACTCTTGCCACCACTTTTCCCAGAAAGTCTTTCGGGCTGTCATATATCACTACTAGCGGCACTTTTATATCTGAATAGTCCACCAGATTAAGTGTCGGTACTCTCTTATACAACGGCGTGTTCTGTTTTGCTAATTTCTTCTGTTTGTTCACTCCCATACCTCCTGTAATTCCACATGGAATGATTTCAATAGTTCATCGTCCATATTTGACATAAATGTTCTGTACGATATGTCTGGCTTATTTTCCATAAACCACTCTACCGCCTTTTGATTTCTGGCTGTTCTGGTAGATAGATTTCTCCAATTATCCTGATACCGAACCCGTTTCAATTCTCCGTACCATACAAGAAATCGTTCTCTCGTGCCATTCCTATCAATCCTCATAGGCACATACGGATCAACAATCTCGTAATCTATCCGCCGGACTGCTGCCGGAACTGCCATAACCCACATTTCTCCTGTGGCAACGGCATCCGGCACTTTATCCGCTATCTGCTCCGGCATGAGGATAGCATCACTCTCTATGTAATACGCATGGATAACAACCGGCACACCGATTCTTGCCATGTTGTACGCCACTGTTCCGCCTTGCGGCATCGCCTGGATTGCACTCAATATGTTAGGTGCTACGCATATCCTCGGAGTGGTGTTATCCTCATCCGGGCAAATCTGTTTTGGAACTCTCGGAACAAATCTCTCTACTTCATCAAATGAAACGTGAACCAATTTACTGTTGCTTCTTTTTCCTCTTTGCTTCATCCTTTTTCCGTTGGCGTTCCTCCCAGTAGGGATGTTCCAACCTTTCCAGTCCAGTGCATCCTATCTGCAGGCACTTATGGACTTTCATTTGCTTCGTTGATAGATACCCTTTATGTGTTTTGCAGTACGCTACCGGCGATTTAAGCATATTCTTATCAATGCTCTGGAATAAATCAGGCATGAATAAGGGCTTTCGGAAACTCTTGAATGAGTTCTTCGCCCCAAATGTCCGTGAGGCTCGGTTTCATAAATACCGGTATGTTGTACTTTCTGCACTGCTCCACAATATTTTCAATCCATTCTCGTCTTGGTATGACTTTATCTTTTCTGCTGCCAGTCTCAGCTCCTGCGATTATCCACTCCGGGATGTATGATTTCTCACTCAGCTCTCCGAAGTCTGCCAGTATAGGCTCTACTGACAAAAACGTATGGAACTCATAGTGTCCGTCCTGCCCCATATACTCCGTATCTGGATCTGTGACTGTCGTTCCGTACCACATATTATCTCTGAGTGGTAATTCTCCGTAATGATGCAGCTCCATATATCTTTTGGGGTTCTTCGTGAGGAAGAGGTAATTATGCTGTGGAGCTTTCTCACAAGCATTAAACACTTCCCTGATCCATCTATCAGGAACCCACTCTCCAAACACATCCGACATTGAACCGACAAAGATATTTCTCTGCCTCTTTTTGTCTCTGTATTCTCCCATGCGGTATCTGTGGATTGTCGGCACAAATCCATGCGGATAGGCACATCTGAATTGTTTTCCGGTCTCATCATCAACATAATACGGTTGCTCATTGATCTCATAAGTTTCAGAACCATCGTCTCCGAGTTTGTATGTCTCAGGTTCTACCAGATGGCATCCTTTCCGTGATACAAAGCGGTTTGCAATACCTCTAGCATAACAATAAGGGCATTTATGACGGCAGCCGGTAATCGGATTCCATGTGCTGTCAGCCCACTCTATTTTCGTTTTATCCAAGTCTCTTCCTCCTACCTGTGTATTTCCCTACATGATTGATATAACCGCAATAACAACACTTTACCTCGTCTCTAAGGCGGCTCTTATAAATCTGATTTCCACAGCATCCACAGTCAAATTCTTGCGGATTGATTTTCTTTTTCTTCATAAACGCATCACTCCTTTGGAAATAATTTGTCATAAAACCATTCAATATCACGGCGAACCTTAAAATATCTAAATTTATCCTCTTCGCTCGTGCTTCTTACACTGATATACCCGTGAAAAGCATTTACCTCTTCTACTACCACCGGAAGCTCTGCATATTCCGTCTTTAACATCCACTCACTTCCGAGAGGGTATTTATCGAATTTTGAATAGTCGATCTTTTCGTCCGCATGAAACGGAAGATCGTATTTTCTTTTATCCACAGCCAAATCGTCAATATAGCAAGTGGCATACACTTTT